>Ga0302315_10001369_pt1 | contig 24886 bp, 21 predicted proteins | sample III_Palsa_N3_1_FD_200532 | JGI IMG/M metagenome (GOLD analysis project Ga0302315, IMG submission 200532) | Peat permafrost microbial communities from Stordalen Mire near Abisko, Sweden - III_Palsa_N3_1 | ecosystem: Environmental > Terrestrial > Soil > Palsa > Peat permafrost | place: Sweden...
CCGGCGCAGCCAGCAATACCGAAAGTGCCGACCCCAATGTCTATCAGACATATTCCGATCTCGTAGGAGGCTTCAGCCCCAATGGCGACGGCACCTTTACGCTCGATGTGGTTCCCGGCGTGACTGTCTGCGGCACCGCCTGCCATACAAGCGCACTCGGCTTTCCGCCGACCGTGATCTTCTACTATAGCCCCGTAGGCTCTACCACCTGGCAATCTTTTTCCCAGGCGGGCGACGATCTAAATGAATTCTTTATACAGTTGCCTGCGGCCGGAACCTATCAGTACTATACCCAGGAAGATACGGCTCCCGGAGTGCTATCCGGTGAATTGAGCAGCGGAACGATAACGGTACAATAAATAGTATACCCGTAAAACGAAAGAGGCCGACTGAATTCAGTCGGCCTCTTTTTAATGTAGTGTAGCGCCCTGTGCCGTGGTCGTACCGCTGACTGCTTTCTGCACGTCGGTAAACGACAAATGCTGCAGCTGTGTCTTTGTGAGTTTCGCCAGGGAGGTCGATTCCAGCACAGTGCCCGGGATGATCACATACCGGTATAAGAATCCGGTGGTGGTAGTGCTATAGTCGGCATTCGAGAAGATCTCGATCTGGCCGATGTCGTAGCCCGTAGCAAAGTAGTCGGAGGCTGCCTCAGCAGCCGTGTCAGCGGTAGCGGTGATAATCCCGACATAGCCGATGACGGCGCCGGTGCTCAGGACACTTTGTGTCAGGCCGGATGCTGTGATCGTCTGTTCCCAGGCGGAGTCGGTAGAACTAAAAGCCATCGACAGGTCGACCCAGGGAGAATAGTAGATGCTGTCTTTTATCACCGTCGTGTTGGTGGTCGTCTTCTTACAACTAACCATGGTCAGGATCATGATCACGGATACGGTAGCGGTCAAGATTAGGAATTTCAATTTTCTCACAACTTTACATTTTAAAGGTTATAGATAATGTACTGTACTTTCAATGCAATACGAGATCAAGGATAAAAAGGTCTACAAAAAATCGGTAAAAAAGCCCGTTTTGCCGGTCAATATACCACTATTTTTTCTTTGCTGCAACCTTGGGGTTATTGTCCTTCCATCGCCAGAGATGCATACAGGCGTATGTGCGATAGGGGCTCCATTTTTCCGAGATACGAAGCAGCTCCGAGCGGAAGGCCTTCTTATCGGAACGGTCCAATTTGTACAAATGGATCATGGCGTTCTGGATGCCCCAATCGTCGATGGCAAAGACGTCCTCCCGCCCCAGGCTGAACATCAGTAGCATCTCCGCCGTCCACCGGCCTACTCCTTTTATCTGGGTCAGGTAGGCGATCACTTCTTCGTTTGACATCTTGCCCAATTTGCGATGGTCCATGCCCGAATCGATAGCGAAGCGTGCTACGTTGTGGACATAGGTGGCCTTGGCATTGGACAGGCCGATCGAGCGAAGGGTTTCGTGTGATGTAACCAGGATTGCCTCGGGTTTGGGGATGCGTCCGCCATAGAGGTCGAGAAAGCGCTGGCGAATGGTGTTGGCCACTTTGGTGGAAAGCTGCTGGCTCATGATAGACGCGATCAGGTAAAAGTGGATGTCTTTTCGTTTGCTGATCGTATAGGCTTGCTGTTTCCCGATCAGCTTTTTTAGCTTTTTATCTTTTGACAGATGCGGAAAATAATCCATGGGTTACTTTTTGGCTCAGGCGAACGTAAAGCTCACTCCCCCATCCTTTTCATCCTTTAGCACGATGCCCAGTTCCAGCAGTTGTTTGCGAATCTTGTCACTGGTTGCATAATCCTTACGTGAGCGGGCATCCTTGCGGATGTCGATCAGCAATTCCATTACCCCTGTGAGTTTATGGTCATCGCCGGAAGATTCACCCTTGAGACCCAGGATATTTTCAAGGTAGTCGGTGAAATAGCGTTTCATGAGCAGCAACGTATCCGGGCTGATCGCGTCTCGGTTGATCTGGCCGCCTTTCAGGGAATTGATGACGGGCACCAATTCGAAGATATTGGCCAGCACCTTTGCGGTATTGAAGTCGTCGTTCATGAACTCGTCGAGTTCGAACAACAATTTGCGGACATGGTCGTCGAGTACCGGATCGGCGGCCGTGGCGGGACTGCCATTGCCCGTGACCTTTTCCACACCGATCTCGCCGGTAGTCAGCTTTTTCAGCAACTCGTAGGCCTCCCACAGCCGCTTCAGGCCTTTCTCCGCGCCCTGCAGCGCGTCGTTGCTGAAATCCAGGGTGCTCCGGTAGTGTGTCTGGAGTATGAAGAACCGGATCGTCATGGGCGAGTAGGCCTGTGTCAATACAGGGTGTGTACCGGTAAAGAGTTCCGTCAATTTGATCTGGTTACCGTAGCTCTTACCCATCTTCCTGCCGTTGAGGGTGATCATATTATTATGCAGCCAGTACCTGGCAGGAATGTGCTTGTTGCAGATCGTACTTTGTGCGATCTCGCTTTCGTGGTGGGGGAACTGGAGGTCCATGCCGCCGCCGTGGATGTCGAATTGTTCGCCCAGGTATTTGGAGCTCATAGCGGAGCATTCGATATGCCAGCCCGGGAATCCGTCGCTCCAGGGGCTTTGCCAGCGCATAATGTGTTCGGGCGGTGCGGCCTTCCAAAGGGCGAAATCCTGGCGATTGCGTTTTTCGTCCTGTCCGTCGAGGTCACGCGTAGTCTCGAGGAGGTCGTCCAGTACTCTTCCACTCAGTTTTCCATAAGGATAATGAGCCGCGTATTTCTTTACATCGAAGTACACCGATCCGTTGACCTCATAGGCGTATCCTTCGCGGATGATCGTTTCGATCATGCCGATCTGTTCCACGATATGGCCGGTGGCGGTGGGTTCGATACTCGGGTCGAGGTTATTGAACTCATGCATAGCCCAATGGAAGAGGTTGGTATATTTCTGTACCAGCTCCATTGGTTCCAGTTTTTCGACCTTGGCCTTTTCGGCTATTTTGTCTTCGGCCTCCCGCCCTTCTTCTTCGAAGTGGCCTGCATCGGTGATATTGCGTACGTATCTGACCTTATAGCCGAGGTGAAGCAGGTAACGGTAGATAAAGTCGAAGGTGATGAAGGGACGGGCGTGACCGAGGTGACTTTCGCCGCTGACGGTCGGACCACAGACATACATGCCCACGTGGCCGGGTGTGATGGGGGTAAACACTTCTTTCTGCCGGGTATATGAATTATGTACCTTCAGTTGACTCATAAGGCGCTAAGATACGAGTCTTTTGGTTTATTGGGGCGCAGTGGCGGGTAGCCGCAGGTCGGCGACGACGGGATTGTGGTCTGACCACGGCAGGGAGAACTTCCGACATTGAAGAACGGCGAATTTCCGGTCTGCCAGGATGTAGTCGATCCGCAGTGTCGGGGATATCCGCACATAGGTCCTGCCGATACCGAAACCCTTTTGCAGGAAAGCATCCTGCCAGTCCTTACGGATAGTAAAATAGGTATAAGAATTGGGGACGTCGTTGAAATCACCGCAGATGATGCCGGGATAGGGGCTCTTGTCCAATAATGCGCGAACCTCCTGGGCCTGGTCGGCGCGATGGCGGAAGGCGTAGCCAAGCTTTTTGGCTATGGATCTGGAAGCCGTGAGGATGCTGTCATCGACGTTCTTAATGATCTCGAGGTCGTGAAAATCCTTGTCGTGAAAGAGCACGGACTGCAAGTGGGTCGTAAATACCCTGACCGTGTCCCTGCCGATAAGGAGGTCGGCGCTGATCAGGCTTTCGGTGGCATGGAAGGCTGATGCCTTAGTATAGCTCATCGTCATCGAATCGACGATAGGGTAACGGGACAGGATGGCTACTCCAGACTCGTATTTTTCGTTGCGTGGGTTGCTCCAGGTATAGTCGTGAGAGAAGGTATAATAGGGCAGGTGGAGACGTTGCTGGTAGTATGGAATATTACAGCTGTCGGCGGGCTGATGCGAGTGAAGGAATTCCTGCAAACAGACTATGTCGGGATGCTCGCCGGCGATGAAGTCGAGCATTTTTTCGCGGTGTCCCGAGGCGCCCTTTTTCCTTGTGATCCATTCGTCGAAACTGCGGATATTCCAGGTCAATACACGGATGGAGCCTGGCGCCTTTGCCGTGGTGAAACCGGTGCCGGGGTGGAGGGCCACGAAACTATGAATATTCGACCAGCCGATCAGCAAGGCTACAAAGGAGAGCAGGGACCAGCGGCGCCATCCGGGCAGGAAGAAACCTGCGATGACAAAACAGATGAGAAGAAGAAGCAGGAGCGGGAAGATCAGACCCAGGAGGCTGATGAGCCACCATCTGCCGGGGTGCAGAAAGGCGTTTGCACAGGCCAGTAGAAAAAGCAGGACAGTGATAATGTTCAGGATGATGAACACGCGCCGGGCTAGCAATTGAAGGATCGCCATGTCTGCCTAAGTTACAAATCTTCTTCGTCCGCGGCTCTTTTCAATATCTCTTTTTCTTCGTCTGTGAGGAAGCGATAGCCCTGCTGATTTATCTTGTCGAGGATCTCGTCGATCCGCTGCTGGGTGACGTTAGGTATTTTTTTGAAGGGCTGGGTGCCGGAGACCTTATAGTAGAATTCGTCTTTGGGAGAGCGGCCTTTCTTTTTTCGATCCGGGTTGAAAAGGTCGTTGCACCAGTCGAAGAACTGGTTGATCCAGATGCTGCCGTCATGTCCCCTGCGGAGGCGCAGGATGAACAGGAAGCCGGCGGCGCCGCCTGCAAAGCTGGCGATATAGCCGCCTGTATCTCCGTTGGACAGGGTGGAGAAGTTTATCACCAGGTAGAGGACCGTGAGTATCCATAGCGGCACGCCGCCATTGATCATGGGGAAGATGCGGTAATCGGGCGCCACGGTAGTCACGGCGACGGCGACGGCTATGACCGAAGCGTTGGCTCCGCACAACTGGGCCAGGGATGCATCCGCCTGAAGTCTGGGAATGAGCCCGAAACAAAGCATAAAAAAGAGGGCTCCGGCTACGCCGCCATAGAGGTAGATGGGTATCAGCTTGCGGTTGCCGGTGAGGTCCTGGAGGATATACCCGAATCCCCAGAGCCAGAACATATTACCGATAAACCGGAAGACATGCTGGTCAGAGAACATAAAGGTCAGAACGGTCCAGGGGCGACTTGACAACTTATCCAGGTTGGCCGGAAGAAAGAGCCAGTTGAGGACGTTGGACTGGTAGGCGGCAGGGTTTAAGGAATTCAGGGTGTAGATGACATATATAAACTTCAGAATGGCAAAAAACACGGCGTTAATGATCACCAGTTGAACCAGCGCATTTCCATCCTGCCCCAGCACCATCTTTTTACGATAGTTGTCTTCCATTACACGCATACAATTATTTATTATGTGCCGAAAAAACGCCCCCCGCCCGCCGTCCGCCCTATCGAACAACAGTTTAGTAGTGCAAACAGTTTAGTAAAAATTTCGTCGGTTTTTCCGGTTCCAGTAGATGACCAGCAGGAGGCCTACCAGACCGCCGCCGAGATGCGCCCAGTGTGCCACGTTGTCACCCGCGGAGGCGCGCACACCGGAGAATAATTCTATAGCCGCATAGCCTAGCACGAACCATTTGACCTTGATCGGAACGAAGAAATAAAGATAGATGAGACTGTTGGGGAACAGGTAGCCGAAGGCGGCCAGGCAGCCGAAGATGGCCCCCGAAGCCCCGACCGTTGCCTCATCGATTCCTCGAGAAGCCATGAAAGCCACCCTGTCATCCGGAACGTATTGGAGGGCTTCTGCCGCGATCGGCGCGGTTTCATTATAGAGCACCAGCAGGTGGGCGACAGCGGCACCGATGCCGCTGATCATGTAAAAGGTAAGGAATCGCTTGGCGCCCCAATAATTCTCGAGAACGGCTCCGAACATCCACAAGGCAAACATATTAAAGAGAATATGCTCAAATCCGTGGTTATCATGCAGGAACAGATAAGTTATCAGCTGGTGCGGCTTGAAGAACTGGGAGTGGACATCATGCAATGCGAACATATTGAACATCCATTCCGAAATATTGGACCCCAACGTCATCTCTGCCAGCCAAATCAATCCATTGACGATAATCAGGTTCTTAATGACTGGCGGTATCATCTGGAAACTACCCGGGCGAAATTCTGACATACTCTTCTGTTATTTCTGTTATTGTTAGGTCATGCAAATTAACGCTTTTATCGCTCAGAAACGCTTTCCCAGCGGTCTTTAGGGGCTTGTTATTCTCTGAGCTTTAGCTGCACCACATTCTCAATATGATGGGTATGCGGGAACATGTCTACGGGCTGCACCCGCGTGACGGCATATTTTGCATCCAGCAGGTGCAGATCGCGGGCCTGGGTTGCAGGGTTGCAGGATACGTACACCACCGTCGGCGCCGCTATCTCCAGGATCTGGTTCACGAGCCCCTCATGCATGCCAGCCCTCGGGGGGTCGGTGATGATCACATCGGGGCGGCCTTCGCGCTGGAAGAAATCGCCCTTGCAGACGTCGACGGTGTCGCCGGTAAAAAACCGGGCATGCCCTATTCCGTTGAGGGCGGCGTTCTCGCGGGCGTCGGCGACGGCTTCTTCGATGACTTCTACCCCGACGATGCGCGCCGCCTGGCGGCTGACAAAAATCCCGATACTGCCCGTTCCGCAATAGAGGTCATAGACCGTTTCCCTGCCCGTGAGTTCGGCATATTCCCGGGCGATGCGGTAGAGTTCTTCACCTTGCCGGGTGTTGGTCTGGAAGAAGGATTTGGGACCGATCTTAAAGCGAAAATCCTCCAGCCGTTCCACGACAAAGCCTTTTCCGTAGAGCACCCTGGGCTCGAGGCCGGTAATGCTGTCGTTCCACTTCGTATTGACCGTCAATAAAAGAGTGGTCAGTTCGGGAAATTGTTGCATGAGCTGGTCACCCAGGATACGGACTTTTTCCTCGTCCTCATGGCCTACGACCAGGTTGGCCATGATCTCGCCGGTGGTGCAGACCCGGAGCTGCAGATTGCGGAGCCAGCCGCGATGCTCCCTGATGTCGTAGAAGGGCAGCTGGTGCAACAGGCCGAAATCCTTTACCGCCTTTCGCAGGCGGTTGGTCGGTTCCTCCTGCAGATGGCAGATGTCGATGTCCACCACCTTGTCGAAGAGGCCCCTCGCATGGAAGCCGGCGACGTCCTGTCCGGAGGTGATGGCAGGGTCATGGAGTTCCTGCGGAAGCAGGAAACGCTTATTGGAAAAGGTGTACTCTATTTTGTTGCGGTAAAGGGTGGTCTGGGAGGCGCCCAGGATCGGGGTCACCGGAGGCAAGGCCAGTTTTCCTATCCGGCGCAGGTTGTCCTCTACCTGCTGCTGTTTATATTGCAATTGAAGGGGATAGGGCAGCATCTGCCAGCGACAGCCGCCGCACACGCCAAAATGGGAGCAGAACGGTTCCACCCGATCCGGCGAATAGGTTTGAAAAGCGGTGATATGGCCCTCAGCCCAATCTTTTTTGTTTTTTGACAGCCGGATATCGACCACATCCCCCGGGATGGCATTCTCGATGAAGATGACTTTGCCGTCTACGCGAGCCAGCGATTTGCCCTCGGCGGCATAGGCTTCGACCAGGACGTTTGAAAGGAGGATGTTCTTATTTCTTTTGCTCACGGCGCAAAATTAGGCATTTCGCGGCTTTGGCAATTTATGGCTATTTTTACCCGCGTATGCGTAAGATCCTCTTGTCCCTTGTGACCATTCTCTGTCTTTTGAAAGCTTCAGCTCAAAGTGGGTACTCCATCCGCCTTCACCTGAAGCCCTACACGGGAGGTAAGGTCTACCTGGGTTACTACTATGGTAAAATAAAGGCGCTTGCCGATTCGGCGATGCTAAATCCCAACAGTGACGGTGTTTTCAGCGGCAAGGAAAAATTACCCGGGGGCGTTTATTTTGTCGTTTCTCCCGGCAGAACGATCCTTTTCGAGTTGCTGATGGATAGTCTGCAGCATTTTTCCGTGTCAGCCGACACGACCAGCCTGCCCGGGAGCCTTGTTTTTACCGGCTCACCCGACAATACCGTTTTCCTCGCTTACACCCGTTTTACCGCCAGCAAAGGAGCAGAGATCACGGCGACCCAAAAGGAGTTGGCCGGCGCGCGGACCGGGGCAGATTCGACAAGAATAAAAGAGAGGTTAAAACAACAGAATGCCGATCTCCAGCATTACAGGGAAGACCTGTCGGCGAAATACCCGCATTCCTTACTGAGTTCCCTTTTCCGGCTCCTGAAAGAACCGGTGGTGCCTGCTCAAACCACGCCGCCGGGCGGCAAATACGATAGCAATTTCGCCTATCACTACTACAAGGCCCATTATTGGGACGGGGTCGACTTTACGGATGAGCGGCTGACCCGTACACCTGTTTTTGAACCCCGGCTAGAGCGATATTTCAAGGACCTGGTGCCTCCGGTGGCGGATTCCATAGAGCAGGAAGTGGATATGATGCTGCTGGAAGCCAGGGTGAGCAAGCCGATGTTCCAATACTTGCTGGTGTACTTTGTGCAGCGGTATGTCAACCCGGAATACATGGGTCAGGATGCCGTTTTTGTGCATCTTTTTGAAAAATATATCAATACGGGGCAGGCGGAATTCTTTACCGAGAAATACAGGAAATACCTGAACGACCGGGCTTACAGCTTAATGGCCAACCTGATAGGTCAGCCCGCCGCCGATCTGGCCATGATCGATACCAGCGGGGTGTCGAAGCCGCTTTACGAGGTGAGTGCACCTTTTACCGTCATTTGTTTTTGGGACCCGACCTGCAGTCATTGTAAGGAGATCGTGCCGAAGGTCGACTCGATCTTCCAGGCCAAATGGAAGAAGGAAGGCATCAAAGTATATGGAGTAATGGTGGACGGCGGGAAAGAAGCATGGCTGCAATTCATTAAGGATCACAATTTAACCGATTGGATCCACGTTTATGAGACCAAGGAGCATCAGGACAGCGTGGAAAAAGCAGGGCAGCCGGGGTACCGGCAGCTGTACGATGTTTACCAGACCCCCATCCTCTATTTACTGGACAAAGACAAACGCATCATTGCCAAAAAATTGTCGTATCTGCAAGTGGATGAGGTCATAACCCTGAAAATGCGCCAAAAAAAATCGATTTGATATGAGCATACCGGCCAAAAAGTTATTGATCATCTCTTCTCTTTTTCTCCTGGTGTCCGGCGTTCATGCTCAAACCCTTTTTGCCGTAAACGGTACTGAGGTAAGCAAAGACGAATTCCTAAAAGCCTACAATAAGAACAACAACAATCAGAAGCCCACGGAGAAGTCCTACCGGGATTACCTGGACCTGTATATCCGCTATAAATTGAAGGTCCGGGCGGCCTATGATGCCCGGCTGGATACGCTGCCCGCGCAGCGCACGGAATTACAGAACTTCCGGGCGCAGGTTGCGGAGAACTACCTGAAAGACGAGACCAGCCTTGACCGGCTCATCAAAGAAGTTTTCGAGCGCAGCCAGAAAGACGTCGCGCTTTCGCATATCCTCATTGCGTTCCCAAAGAATCCGACCCCTGCCGATACAATGAAGGCCTATGAGAAGGCGATGGCAGCCTATGAGCTTTTAAAAAAGGGAAAGAAATTCGGGGAAGTCGCCCGGGAGTATTCGGATGATCCCTCCGTTCAGCGGAACGGCGGATATGTGGGGTTTGTGACCGTTTTCGCACTCCCCTATGAGTTGGAAAGCCTCGCGTATTCGACCCGGCAAGGGCAGTACTCAAAGCCCCTTCGCACCAGGGGAGGATATCATATTTTTCGTAACGATGGAGAAAGAAAGGCTTTGGGCCGGATCAAGGTGGCGCAGATCCTGCTTCCCTTCCCGCCAACGGCGACAGTGGTGACACGGGATATAGCCCGGCAAAAGGCGGACTCCGTTTATACCTTACTGCAGAAGGGCGCGGATTTCGCCGCGACGGCCAGGGCCTTTAGCGGGGACAACCTCTCCTATCAGAGCGGGGGGGAGATCCCTGAATTCGGCATCGGCCGCTATGATTCGGCTTTTGAGGCGGTGGCTTTCGGGCTCGACAAAGAAGGAGCCATCAGTGCGCCCTTTGCGAGTTCCTATGGATATCATATCCTCAAGCTGATCGGAAGGAAGCCGGTCCCGCATCAATTTGACGATGCGACGGCTGCGCAAATAAAGCAGCAGGTGTTGAATGATCCGCGCATCGAGATCTCGCGTAAGGCTTTGCTGAACAGGATCGAACAACAGACCAATTTTCAGCGGTCGGATGTGGCAGACCTGGACCTTTGGGCGTTTACGGACAGCGCTATGCGGAATACGGGTCTCAATTCCTTTCGTGGTTTGGGTTATTCCACGGTCCTGATCTCTTTTGCCCGTCAGTCGTATAACCTGAAAGAATGGCTGGATTACACCCGTTCCATAAGAGGTCAGCGGGCCGGCGGCAACCAGGCCAACAAAGACCTGTTCGAAAGATGGATTGAGCGGATGGCACTGGATTACTACCGCAATCACCTGGAAGAATACAATAAAGACTTTGCCTTTCAGCTGACCGAATTCAAGGAAGGCAACCTTCTTTTCGAGATCATGCAGCGAAAAATTTGGGACAGGGCTTCGGTCGACAGTGCGGGGATACGCAATTACTATGAGACCCATAAAGACAAATACTGGTGGGATGCCAGCGCGGATGCACTGCTGTTCACCTGTAAGAGCCAGCAGGTAGCCGATGCACTGAAAGCCAGGCTCATGGCCCATCCTATCACGGCCTGGCGTCAGACGACTGACAGCGGCGCCACTTCGATACAGGCGGATTCCGGTCGCTACGAACTCTCGCAGATCCCCAATCCGGACAAGTCCGCTTTAGACGTGTCGATGTATAGCCCTTTTTCCACTAATACCGCGGACAATTCGGTGAGCTTTGCCTATATCCTGACCGTATACCGCACGAGATCGCCCCGAACGTTCCGGGATGCGCGTGGATTCGTGATCAATGACTTCCAGAATTGGATGGAGGATCAGTGGATCGCCGAACTGAGAAAGAAATATCCCGTTAAAGTTGAAGAAAAGGTGTTCGCTGAATTACCGCGATAGTGGGCTGCCTCGGCATAGCCCCGATCAGAATACCGCTTTTACGACTGTTTCGACGATTTTCACCTGGCCGAGCGTGTAATAATGGAGGACCGGCACGTTCGCCTTCTTCAATTCCCTGCTTTGATGGATCAGCCACTCGGTGCCAACTTCGGCCACCTCCGCATCGGTCTTGCATCGCATGATCGCGCTGGATAAGTCGGTCGGTAAGTCGACGTGGAAGATCTTAGGCAGCATGTTTAGCTGTTTGAGGCTGGTCAACGGCTTCAGGCCGGGGATCACGGGTACGTGGATATCATGTTCCCGGCAGGCTTTTACAAAGTCGAAGTACTTCTGGTTGTCGAAGAACATCTGGGTGGTGATGTATTCGGCGCCGGCGTCGACCTTGGCTTTGAGGTAAATCAGATCGGTCTCCAGGTTGGGAGCTTCGAAATGCTTTTCCGGGTAGCCGGCAACTCCAATGCAGAAATTGGTTTTTCCGCCATTCTTGATGTCTTCTTCGAGGTAGACGCCGTTGTTCAGGCATACGACCTGCTTGAGCAAATCGATGGCATAACGATGGCCATCGGGTTCAGGTTCGAAAGAGCTCTCGTTCTTTGCGGCGTCGCCCCGCAATACCAGGACATTGTCGATGCCGAGGAAGTTCAGATCGATCAATGCGTCTTCGGTCTCGCGTTTGGCGAAACCGCCGCAGATGAGGTGGGGTACGGCATCGACGCGGTAATGGTTCATGATCGCGGCGCAGATCCCGACCGTTCCGGGACGTTTGCGAACCTCGACCTTCTCGAATGTGCCGTCGGTCTTCTTTTTGAACATCGTCTCGCTACGGTGGTAGGTGACGTTGATGAAGGCGGGCTTAAATTCCATCAAGGGATTCAGATGGTCGTATATAGAGCTGATGGTCTTGCCTTTAAGCGGAGGTAGGATCTCGAATGAAACCAGCGGAGCCGTTGCGTTCTTAATATGGTCTATAACCTTCATAACTGCGAATAATTCCGCAAAATAAAGGATTACGGGCGAATAGTCTTAAAACGCCCATAAATTTAAGGCAGGGAGCTTGCGCCTTGGCTTCCGGGGCTTATTTTTGCGAGCAAAACACAGAATTTGAGTCTGACCATTCATTCCCAGGACCTTGTAAAGACCTATCACAACCGAACGGTGGTAAACCATGTATCCGTCAAGCTGAACCAGGGCGAGATCGTCGGATTGCTGGGTCCCAATGGTGCGGGCAAGACCACCACCTTTTACATGGTAGTGGGACTGATCAAGCCCGATGCCGGGGATGTTTTCCTGGAAGATGTCAATATTACCCGTTATCCGATGTACAAGCGGGCGCAGCTGGGGATCGGCTATCTGCCGCAGGAGGCTTCGGTCTTCCGGAAGCTGAGTGTAGAGGACAATATCAGGGCGGTGCTGGAGATGACCAAGCTCACCAGGGGCGAGCAGAAAAAAAAGCTGGAAGCCTTGTTGGACGAGTTTCACCTGCACCACGTGCGTAAGAACAACGGGGACTCGCTAAGCGGCGGTGAACGGCGGAGGACGGAGATCGCGCGTGCCCTGGCGGTGGATCCCAAATTCATACTGTTGGACGAACCTTTTGCCGGCGTCGACCCCATTGCCGTGGAGGATATCCAGACCGTAGTAGCCCGGTTGAAGTTCAGGAATATCGGCATCCTCATCACCGATCACAATGTGAATGAAACACTCTCTATCTGCGACAGGGCTTATCTGCTCATCGACGGTAAGATCTTCAAGCATGGTACGGCGGAGGAGCTGGCAGAGGATGAGCAGGTGCGGAGGCTCTATCTCGGCCGTAATTTCGAATTAAAGCGAAAAGACTACCTCCACGAAGAAGCGCGGCAGCAGCAGGAAAAGAATGCACTTTAACACCTTTACCGCCAGACCATTGCGGCGAGGCCGGGATTTTCTTCGCCATGTCCCGGCGATTCTTTAGTTTGCGGGTGAAGCGTTTGTGTAATCAGATCGATCTCAGATGAAATTATTAAGCCCGGCCATATCGAGACTTGCCAGATTACGCCTGGGTCGCATAGAGCAATGGATGCATCATCCGGTGGCCGTGCAACGCGAAGTATTGCAGCACCTCGTGACTTCCGCGCAGTATACCGAGTTCGGGCGCAAGTATAATTTCTCCAAAATTTTTTCCCTCCGCGAATTCAAGCAAGCCGTTCCGATCCACGAGTATGACGATCTGAAGCCGTATATCCAGCGTATCATGAATGGGGAGCAGAATATTCTCTGGAATACGCCGATCTACTGGTTCGCCAAGAGCAGCGGCACTACGAGCGATAAGAGTAAATTCATCCCTGTCAGTGAGGAGAGTCTGCAGGACTGCCACTATAAAGGTGCGAAAGACGTGCTGACGATGTACTATGATTTCAATCCCGATTCGGATCTGCTGACGGGAAAGGGTCTGGTGATCGGCGGCAGCCATACCATCAACCAGGTGAATGAAGACGTGCATTATGGCGATCTGTCGGCTGTGCTGCTACAGAACTCGCCGTTCTGGGGGCACTGGATCAGGACGCCGGAGCTGAGCATTGCCCTGCTGGATGAATGGGAGGACAAGATCGAGCGGCTGGCGAAGAATACGATCGTCGAAAATGTCACGTCTATTTCGGGTGTGCCTACCTGGACGCTGGTGTTGATCAGGCGCATCCTGGAGATCACGGGCAAGAGCTGTCTCGCGGAAGTTTGGCCGTCGTTGGAATTGTATATCCACGGCGGGGTTGCCTTTACCCCTTACCAGGAACAGTTCCGGAAGCTGATCGGGAAAGACATTCACTACCTGGACATGTACAATGCCAGTGAAGGATTCTTTGCCGCCCAGGGCAATCCTTTTGACGATGGCATGCTCCTGTTCCTGGACCACGGCATTTTTATGGAATTTATGCCGGTGGAGGAATACGGCAAGGCGCAGCCGGAGACCATCGGTCTCGACGATGTGGAACTTGGACGCAACTATGCCCTGGTCATCAATACCAATGGCGGCCTTTGGCGGTACCTGCTTGGGGATACGGTGCAGTTTACATCCAAGGATCCTTTTCGGATAAAGGTGAGCGGAAGGCTGAAGCATTTCATAAATGCCTTTGGCGAGGAGGTCATTGTCGACAATACGGATAAGGCCATTGCTTTGGCCTGTGAACGGACGGGGGCCATCGTGAACGACTATACGGCTGCGCCGGTATACTTCAACGATGAAGGCAATGGGGCGCATGAGTGGCTTGTGGAATTCGAAAAGAAACCGGATGATCTGCAGCGTTTCATCAGTGAGCTGGACAGCGCGCTTCAAAACGTCAACAGCGATTATGAAGCCAAGCGGTACAAGAATATTGCGCTGCGGATGCCTATCCTGCATGTGCTGGAAAAGGGGGTCTTTACTTCGTGGATGAAGCGCAAGGGGAAGCTGGGCGGACAGCACAAGGTGCCACGGCTGTCGAATGACCGCAAATACATCGAGGAGATACAGGCTATACTTGTTCCCGGAGAAGCAGGGTCACGATAATGAGGCTGAGGAAGGAAGAGGTGTAGAACAGATAGAGGTAGGGGACGTCGATAAAGCAATAGAAGATAACCAGGGCTATTTTTAGCGTCGCCAGGGGCAGGTTCGGGGACGAATGTTTGCGGCCGGCGATCATAAAGACCGGAGGCACGATAAAGCTGAGACTGATCAGCAAGCCATGCAGGAGGGTTACGTGGCCGCGGCCGAAGAACCAGGCCAGGCCTGGAGCGGAGGAGAAGACTTCGGGACTATCCTTCCATACTCTGGCGGCGAAAGACACATAATTGCCGGGCAGCTGCGCCAGTCGCAGAAAGGTCGCCCATCCCACGGGCAGGAGGAAGAGCAGTACAAAACACAGCCCACCCATAAAAGCGATCACGAAGAGGTCTCTCCATTTTTTTTCCAGGACCAGGTAGAGCAGGTAGGCGGGTATCCAGCCTACGAGTGCGTAACGGCTGAGCATGCACAGGGAGATAGCTATGCCCGTTAGCCAGGGGTTTTTGGAAATGAGGGCGAGCGCCAGCAGGGTGTACAAGGCGATCACCGTCCCTTCCTCGGCGACACTGACAATGCCCGCGGTATTATCCGCCACTACCCACCAGAAGAGGAGGAAGGCGAGGACGCCGAGGAAGAACGAAAGATAGTGATGCGTATTGGGACGGTAGAGAAACAGAAAGGTCATGAAGGCCAGGAGCAGGCCGGCGATGGCTATCCAGCGCATATCGATGCCCAGGGCGATCGCGGGGACATAGGGCAGCCACATGGCGGGCAGGTAGATCGGCTGGGTGCCGTTCCAAATCCAGGGGATCGTGTCGTAGATGTGGCTGTGTTTGCCGGCGATGAATCGTTCCCCCATCACCTTGATGATGGGGAGCATATCTGCATTGGTGATATCGATGGGGCTTTCGTCGAACCAGTACTTGCACCAGGACCAGGTAGCCAGGATGACCAGGCCGGCGATCATGAGGCGATAGTGATTGGCGCGGGTATTCCAGCAGCGGAGGTGGATGGGGGGAAGCGTTATAGCGGGAAAGGGCAGGGTCAGAAAGGCGAGGGCAATCCCGGATGCTAAATACGTGATCGAAAGAAGGGGTGCGGCGCCTGGTATCTTCAGGCACCAGGTGATGCTCAGGGTTTCCACTGCAAAGGCGGCCAGCAATATAGCAGGCAAATTTTTCGGGCGGTTCATAGGTGCTAAAGATATATATTTGGCCCATGAAATTACTCGAAAACAAGGTCGCCATTGTTACGGGTGCCAGCAGGGGCATCGGGGAGGCCGTCGCCCTGAAGTTGGCAGAACATGGTGCGCATGTAGCTTTTTCCTATCTGAGCAGCGAGGAAAAGGCCAAGGCATTGGAAGATAAGTTAAAAGCCCTCGGCGGCAAGGCCAAGGCGTACAAGAGCAATGCCGGCGTCTTTGCGGAGTGCGAGGCGATGGTCAATGACGTGGTAAAGGAATTCGGTACGGTGGATATCTGCGTAAACAATGCCGGCATTTCGAAAGACAATTTATTGCTCAGGCTTACGCCCGAACAGTGGGACGAGGTGATCAATATCAATCTTACCAGCGTATTCAACATGACCAAGCAGGTCATCCGGCCGATGATGAAAGCCAAGAAGGGGTCGATCATCAACATGAGTTCTATCGTCGGTGTGAGCGGGAATGCGGGGCAGACCAGCTATGCCGCATCCAAAGCCGGCATACTCGGTTTTACAAAGTCTGTGGCAAAGGAACTGGGAAGCCGCAATATCCGCTGCAACGCGATCGCTCCGGGTTTTGTGGAAACGGACATGACCCATTACCTGAAGGAAGGCGAAGCCGCCAAGAAATTCCTCGAGGGTATTCCGCTGGGCCGGTTTGGCCGCGCCGAGGAGATCGCCAATACGACTTTATTTCTGGCTTCCGAGCTGAGCTCTTATATAACGGGACAGGTCATCAGCGCCTGTGGGGGGTTGAATATCTAATCCAGCGCCCCACGCCACTGCCGCCGCCCAATTGTCAAACAATAAATCAAATTCGGTGGAACATATAGAAAGATTGTTAGTAAAGAACAGTGCGTGGGCTGCCGATGTAAAGGCGGATGATCCGGAATATTTCGAGCGGCTGGCGAAGTTGCAGACGCCGCATTTTTTGTGGATCGGATGCAGTGACAGCCGGGTGCCCGCGGACAAGATCACGGGCACGCAGCCGGGAGAGATCTTTGTCCATCGCAATATCGCCAATCTGGTCCTCAATACGGATGTAAACCTGTTGAGCGTCCTGGATTATGCCGTGAATCACCTGAAGGTGGATCATGTCATCGTCTGCGGGCATTATGGTTGCGGCGGGGTCAAGGCGGCCATGACCAATCACGACTACAAGTATGTGCTGAATATGTGGCTGAGGAACATCAAGGATGTGTACCGGATATATAGTGATGAGTTGAATGCCATAGCCGATTTCGATGAACGGGCGGACCGGCTGACCGAGTTGAATGTGAAGGAGCAGGTGACCCATCTGGCCAAGACCTCGATCATCCAGCGGGCCTGGAAGCAGGAAAAACGGCCCTTGCTCCATGGCTGGGTCTATGGGTTGAAGGATGGACTGATCAAGCCGGTATTCGATATGGAGCCGGGCTCGATGATCGATCCGATCTATCAGTACGACGATCTGTAGAGACAGCAGTATCCTAGCGCCCCCCCTTTACTTTTGTCAATGCCTGACGCGCCGAAGGGGTGAGGATGAGTCTTCCGCTCATGGCTGCACGCTCCAGCAGGAGTTGATCCCAGTGGTCGGTGCCTTTCCAAAGTGTATGTTTTAACTGGGCCATGGCTTCGGGGCTGCTGTGGGCGAGTTGATTGGCCAGCCGGATGATGGACTCGTCCATTCCGATGGAATTGCCATGCAATTCGGCATAGAGCCCTCGTCTCCTGGCCCATTCTGCGTCGCGCCACATGGTCGAATCGATGGCGAGGCTGCTAAAGCTTGCAAGGCCTATCTTTCTTTCCACGGCTGGGCCCACCACGAAAGGGCCGATGCCGATGGCCAATTCGCTCAATTTTACGTCTGCGCCTTCGCAAGCGATGGCATAGTCCGCCGCTGCCGCGATGCCGACGCCACCGCCGACACATTTGCCGTGGACGCGCACGATCACAAATTTGGGGCATTTGCGCATTTCATTGATGAGATGCGCGAAGCCGCTGAAGAACTGAAGGCCTTGCTCCGCGGTTTCGATGGCCCGTAGTTCGTCGAAGGACGCGCCGGCGCAGAAGGCTCTTTCTCCGGCGGATCGCAGGACGATGACGCGGGTGTCCTGGTCGTGGCCGGCGCTGTGGATCTCGTGGGTGAGCGCCTCCAGGAGACTGCCAGGGAGAGAATTGCCTTGCGGGTGGTGGAACTCGATGGTCATAACGCCGTTATGTCTTTCGGCTTTTACAAAGCCGTCCTTGATTTCTCGGAGCATAGCGATTGTATTGTTTTAGGTTCAGGGTTTAAGGTCTTGAGGTCTTCGCTGCACCATGGTGAGGATAGTGGCAACGGCCACGCTTTCACCCGTTTCATCATAAACGTCAACATACCATTTTACAATGCCCCTGGGAAGTTCTTTTTCTTCTTTTTTTTCCTGGGTGATCTTTTCTTTACAGGTCAGTTTTACGCCGATGGTGGCGCCGGCGTAGACCGGCTTGAGAAAGCGGCATTCTTCGAGGCCATAGTTGAGCATAACGGGCCCCTTACCGGGGTCTACAAACAAGCCTGCGGCGGCGCTGAGGATAAAATATCCGTGCGCCACGGGTCTTTCAAACAGGGTTCCGGCCAGGGATTCGTGGTCCGTATGCGCATAGAAGTGATCCCAGCTCACATTTGCGAAATTTACAATATCAGCTTCCGTGACGGTGCGCTTGTGCGTGATAACGGTATCGCCTATCTGAAGTTCTTCGAAGTACTTGCGGAAGGGGTGTTTGTCTTCTATGGATTGCCGGGCTTTGGGCTGCCAGGAGTGGGTGAGCGTAGTGATCATGGAGGGTGAGCCCTGAACGGCCACGCGCTGCATATAATGTTTGACGCCGCGGATGCCGCCCATCTCTTCGCCGCCGCCGGCGCGGCCGGGGCCGCCATGCACCAGTAGGGGGAGAGGGCTGCCATGCCCGGTACTTTCCTTCGCGCATTCATTATCGAGGATGAGTATACGGCCATGGTAGGTTGCGGCGCCGAGGGTATAGCTGCGGGCAATAGCAGGATCTGCGGTGACGATGGTACTGCAGAGTGAGCCTTTCCCTTTTTTGGAAAGCGCCACCGCTTCGTCGATATCCTTATAGGGCATGAACGTACTGACCGGGCCGAAGGCCTCGATAGCATGGGGTTCTTCGCTGTCGAAGGGGTGCTCGTTCAATAGCAGGATCGGACTGATGAAGGCGCCCTTGCCGGCATCCCCCTCGATGAGGCTGACGCTATCGAGGGAACCGTAGATGAGCTGTGAGGTGGCGAGGATCTTTGTGACCTGGGCGCGAACCTCTTCGCGCTGGGTTTGCCCCGCCAGGGGGCCCATGCGCACTTTTTCATTGTCCGGGTTGCCGATGGGTGTCTGCGCCAGGGCCTTGGTCAGGGCCCTGGTAGCGTCTTCCAGTTTGTTGTCAGGCACGAAGATGCGGCGGACCGCCGTGCATTTCTGGCCGGCTTTTACCGTCATTTCCCTACGCAGCTCCTTAATAAATAAATCCCATTCCGGCATGCCGGGTTCCACATCGGTTCCCAGGACAAGGCAGTTGAGGGAATCGGCTTCCATATTAAAGGGGGTGCTCTCCTGTATGATCCTTGGATGGGTCTTCAACTGCAGGCCGGTGCTTGCCGAGCCTGTGAAGGTCACGACGTCCTGGGAGCCGACATGGTCGAGAAGACTGCCGGCGCTGCCACAGAGGAGCTGGAGGGCGCCGGGAGGGAGGATCCCCGAGGCCACGATCTCCCGGACGACAGCTTCGGTGAGATAAGAGGTGACGGTGGCAGGTTTGACTACGGCAGGAACGCCCGCCAGCAAGTTGACGGCTATCTTTTCCAACATGCCCCAGACGGGGAAGTTGAAGGCGTTGATGTGGATGGCTACTCCTTCCTTTGGCACTAATAGGTGCTGGCCCATGAAGGTGCCGCCTTTCCCGAGGGTAAGTCCTTCGCCGTCGAGACAGAAGGGCTCGTCAGGGAATTTCCGGCGCAGGGAGGCATAGGAGAACAAGTTGCCGATGCCGCCTTCCAGGTCGATCCAACTATCGGCGCGGGTGGCGCCGGTGAGGTAACTGACCTGGTAAAACGAGTCGAGGTGTTCGCGGAGGTGGAGGGCCAGGGCTCGCAGCATGCGTCCCCGTTCGGGGAAGGTCATCCGCCGGAGGGCCGGGTTGCCGGTCTTGCGGGCATAGTCCAGGACGCCGGCAAAATCCAGGCCTTTTGTGCTTGCGTGACTGATCGTCTGCCCGTTAAAGGCATTGAAAAGGGCTTGTCCCTCGCCATCACCGGTGATCCAGCTTCCGGTTATATAGTTCTCAAGCTTCGGCGTCATTAGTTACAATCGTTTGTATGGATCGAAGGTAAGAACTTTTTTTGGGGCCTGCTGGAGCATGCCCCGTGCCAGACTGGCAGGGAAAAGAAACTGGTCGGTATTTTGTCCCGACCTTAGGATGGAAAACATTCATTCATTTATAGATTATTCGCCGAGGCAAGCGCAAGCCGGGCGGGACGCCGAACTGCTGGACAGCTATTCCCGGACGATCACGGGTGTCGTGGGCCAGGTCGCCGAGGCCGTCGTCCATATACAAGTCCAAAAGCCGGCGGAGGCCGGCAGGCCCAGGGGCCGGCAGCCGGACGGTCGGAAATCGGACGGGCGCCCAAATCAGGGGGGCGCCGACGGTCCGATGGGGAGGGGCCCCGACGGTCCGAAGGAAGGGCCCCGGCAGCCGGAGCAGGGGCTTGTGCCGGCCTCAGGCTCAGGTTTCATCATATCGACGGACGGTTTTGTCGTCACCAACAACCATGTCATAGAACAGGCCCGGGATATCAAGGTATCGCTGGCGGACGGGCGGACGGTGAATGCCGAGCTAAAGGGGGCGGACCCTTCTACGGACATCGCCATCCTGAAGATCGACGTATCCGGATTGAAGGCGCTATCTTTTGCCGATTCGGAGGCTTTGCAACCGGGACAGATCGCCATTGCGATCGGGAATCCCCTGGGCTTGCAACATACGGTGACGGCCGGAGTGGTCAGTGCGCTGGGGCGCACACTCCGGGCCAGCAACGGACGCCTAATAGACGACATCATCCAGACTGATGCATCGCTGAATCCAGGCAATTCGGGCGGGCCGCTGGTCAATTCGCTGGGGCAGGTGATCGGCGTCAATACGGCTACTATCGCGTCGGCGCAAGGGCTTTGTTTTGCCGTCTCTTCCAACCTGGCTGCATTTGTGGCAGGGAAGCTGATCATGGAGGGCCGGGTGAAACGGGCCTACCTGGGTATTGCGGGACAGCTGGTGAACCTCACGGGAAGGATGATCGCGGCTAATAAATTGGACAAGCAAACGGGGGTATATGTCTTTGAGGTCGTTCCGGATCAACCAGTGTACAATAATGAAATAAAGACGGGGGACATCGTCGTATCCTTTAATGGACATGCGGTGGGTTCGGTGGACGAATTGCATCAGCAACTGAATGCCGGGGTCATCGGCCGGTCGGTGTCGATGGAAGTATTACGGGATGGCCATAAGAAGACCTTGCGTGTAGTACCAGGAGAAATGAAGTAAGGGATCAGGCCCAGGGCCTTTCAGGCCCTGTCGCGGACGTCGATCTCTTTGCTCAGGGATTGAAAGATCTGTTCCACGTCGCCTTCGCCGTGGATATAGACGACTTTGTCGTATTTTTTGTAGTATTCTGCCACGGCGGCGGTCTTTTTTTCATATTCCGCGTAGCGGGCGCGGATGGTAGTTTCATCGACGTCGTCTGACCGGCCGGACGTAAGGCCCCGGTTGAGGAGTCTTTTGACAAGTTCGGTTTCGCCGACCTGCAGGGCGAGCACAACGGCGATGGAAGTGCCTTTTTGGGCGAGCAGTTTATCCAGGGCCTCGGCCTGGGCGGTGGTCCTGGGGAATCCGTCGAAGAGGAAGCCGTGGGCGTGGGGGTTGTTATCAAGGGCAGAACTGATCATTTCTATAACGACCTCATCCGGAACGAGTTGTCCCTTGTCCATAAAGCTTTTTGCCGCCAGACCCAGTGGGGTTTGGCCGGCTATTTCGCTTCGAAGCAGGTCTCCGGTGCTAAGGTGTTTCAGGCCATACCTGGAGATCAATCGCTCGGACTGTGTACCCTTTCCGCTACCCGGGGGGCCGAATAAAATTAAATTGAACATAATACGTACTGCTTACCCTTGTGAGTTGACAAATATAATATACCGGAGTTAAAAAACTTAACATTTTTGGGTCTGGCCATGAAAACAGCTATTTTTGCACCCCGTTGGCCCCTGGGGTGCCGTTAGGCGCGGCAGGGGTTCATCAGCCAACTTAGCTCAGCTGGTAGAGCATTTCATTCGTAATGAAAGGGTCGTCGGTTCGATTCCGATAGTTGGCTCCCTCACAGCTTTTTAAGCTGAGTAAATGCTCGCTTCATGAAATTATCTCACCTGGCTGAAACCCTCATCGGTTCTGAGATCGTCAAGTTGGGCGGCGAGATCCGCGACAAGATCCGAAAGGGCGAAAAAATTTTCAATTTTACTGTTGGCGATTTTGATCCGGCTATCTTTCCTATCCCAAAGGAACTGGAAGATGGGATCGTAGACGCCTATAGAAAGCATTTCACCAATTACCCGGCGGCGGAGGGCAACCTGGACCTTCGCGAAGCGATTGCCGTCTTTCTGAAGGACAGGGAGGGGCTGGTCTATGGCCCGGACGAGATACTAGTAGCCAGCGGCGGCAGGCCATTGATCTATTCGCTGTTCAGGACCCTGGTCGACAAAGGCGACAAAGTCATCTATGCCGTGCCGAGCTGGAACAATAACCACTATACACATCTCAATGAGGGGGTGCATGTTGTGATCGAGGCGGCGCCGGAGAATAATTTTATGCCGACGGCGGAGGCGATTCGACCGTTTATCGGGGAAGCGACCATGATCTGTCTTTGTTCGCCACAGAACCCGACGGGTACGACCATCTCAAAAAAAGACCTTTCGGCTATCTGTGAACTGGTGCTGGAGGAGAACAAACGGCGCGGGGCAGGAGAAAAAAAACTATACCTGCTGTATGACCAGATGTATTGGCAGCTGACCTATGGCTCCATCGTGCATTATAACCCGGTTTCACTTCATCCGGCGATGCGGGAGTACACCATCTTCGTAGATGCCATCAGCAAGGCTTTTGCGGCCACTGGCGTTCGGGTGGGCTGGTCCTTTGGTCCCGCGGAGATCATCGGCAAGATGAAGGCCATCATGACGCATATCGGGTCCTGGGCGCCGATGGCCGAGCAGAAGGCGACGGCGGTTTACCTGTTACAGAAGGACAAGGTGGATAGTTATCTGACGGGGTTCCGGGCGGCTGTATCGGAACGACTGAACAGGATATACGATGGGTTTTTAGCATTGAAGCAGGATGGATTTGGGGTGGATGTGCTTGAGCCGGAGGCGGCGATCTACCTGACGATCAAAGTAGACCTGAAGGGTAAGAAGACTCGGGATGGAAAGGTATTGGAGGACCAGGCAGCGGTGACGTCTTATTTGCTGAATGAAGCCGGTTTGGCAATCGTGCCTTTTACTGCTTTTGGGGCAGCGAAAAGCTCACCCTGGTACAGACTTAGTGTAGGGACATGCAAGTTGGAAGATATACCCGAGATGTTCCGTAAGTTGAGGGAAGTGATGGAAAAACTATCTTAGTTCTTATTACAAATAAAGAAAAAAGGTTTTAGATCCCGTTGACGAACGATGCGTTGGATGCTATCGCGTTTGTGGAGGGTCTTGTGCCTGTTGACATCGAATACTTCGTGGGCACAGCAAAAAGTTTCGATGGTTTCGAAGTGGAACAACAGGTCGTTCAATTGTTCCAGCTCACGCTCCATTGATTTTTCATTCATGTGTTCATCTTTCACAAGAACAAGCAAATCCCTGTTACAAGCTTTCATTACTATTAGATTTTAATAACCAGTCATACCTTTGTTTATCCCACAGCCGCATTTCTTACTGCTACCACCGATTCCGCGACCCGAGCTGCAGCCGAAGAGCACAATGCTACTAAAAATAAGCAATAGTATCAATACTGGTCTTGTGGTTTTCATGATCTTTATCCTACTAATTTAACTATTTTGTACGTAAAATAGTATCCGCCGTTGCCAACTCCGGTAAAAATTAACAATCCCAACTCACGCAACCCCAGGGTCCTGGTGGCTCCGCTTGATTGGGGGCTGGGTCATGCAACGAGATGTATTCCAATAATTAAAGAATTACTAAATCGAAAATGTGAAGTTATCATCGCTTCTACAGGTGCACAAAAAGCCCTTTTGCAAAGGGAATTCCCATCCCTGACCTTCGTTGAATTAGCCGGTTACGGGGTAAGCTATGACAAAAACCGTGCCCTTACTATTTTGCGCCTTATCGCAACAATTCCGAAAATCTTGATCCGGATCAAGCAGGAAAAGGCCTGGCTGAAGCAGTTTTCGGACCTGTCGAGACCGGACCTCGTGATCTCCGACAACCGCTATGGGCTTGCGTTGCCGGGCGTTTTTTGCATTTTCGTGACGCACCAGCTGCGGATCAGGACCTCTTTTGGGCGGCTGGCTGATACAATACTTCAGCGGATGAATTACCGGCTTATCGGGCATTTCTCACGTTGCTGGGTACCCGATACAGAAACGGGGGAAGGACTCGCCGGAGTGTTATCTCATCCCACATGGCTGCCTGATATTCCGACGAAGTACATCGGCTGGCTGTCCCGGTTTGGGAAAATTTCCCAACAAGATGGGGATAGGGCTCCGGATCCTGAGAACCCCGGGTCCGCCGACTTGATGGAAGGCGCGTCGGAAGGGCCAGACCTGGCAACCGGCGAATCCGGTACATCCGACCTGGAAAAAGTGGAGCCGGAGTTATTGATCTTGCTTTCGGGACCGGAGCCGCAAAGGAGCTTATTTGAGGCCAGTATCATGGCGCAGGCCGGCCGCAATTCCTGCCGCATCATATTGGTCCGGGGTTTGCCCGAGGGCGGCGCCATGCTTTCCAATATACCGTCAGGCCTGACCGTCTATGATCATCTGCCGGCGACGGAACTGGAGTCGTTGATGAAGAAGGCGAGGCTGGTTGTAGCCCGTTCCGGCTACA
>Ga0302315_10001370_pt1 | contig 24842 bp, 23 predicted proteins | sample III_Palsa_N3_1_FD_200532 | JGI IMG/M metagenome (GOLD analysis project Ga0302315, IMG submission 200532) | Peat permafrost microbial communities from Stordalen Mire near Abisko, Sweden - III_Palsa_N3_1 | ecosystem: Environmental > Terrestrial > Soil > Palsa > Peat permafrost | place: Sweden...
TCTTCGCGGCAGATGTCACGGCTTGAATTTTGGTGATAGCCTCGATGCTTTCTTGATTCAGATTTTCCGGTTGAACAAACAAGGCACCAACTTGAGTCAGTTCCTTACGGTTGGTCATGAAATCTTTCATCGTCTTTACTTCGATGAGTTGCTTCCAAAGATTTGGACTGCGCCCCACTTCACGAATCAATTCGCCTGGAAGTCGCTCGCCTAGAAAGATGATCGCGGACCGTTGCTCCTGCGCAGATAATTGAGCTTGGATCACCGCTACCTTGAGATTGCGAACAAATATCGGTTTTCTGACATGACAATCTGCTTTGAGTGCGGGCTCCTTCAGAAAGCTACTGGAGAAGGTCACCAAGGCGGAGGATGAACTCCGCGACAAAAGAAGATATTCTTCAAACGCCTTTACTTTCCCGCGATCTCCATCAAGATCTAAAAAGATGATTTCAGGGGGAATTCGGTTTCGCTTCTGCAGCGCTGAAAGCGCGGCGAGATCGGAAACTTCCAGGATCGCATTATCCGAGAGTCCAGAAAGCTGAAGGCGGAGCGACTGTGAAGAACTTTTGTTGGTGTCGAGAATCAGATAACTCATGCCAGTCCCTTCAATCTACAGGGCCTTAAACTCATGTCCAAACTCTATTTCGACAAGATCACCTTCATCTTCTTCGGTATTTTCTGCCTGGTCATCTCCTCCGCTAAGGCCGAGGTCCAAGGGCGCTATACGGACTGGATTAAGGAATTAGTAACGTCAAAATCCTATGAGAAGTTGATCAACCCGGCCCTTCCCGATTCAACTGACTCGCAGCCCGTGCAGATGACTTGCCTTGAGACTCAGAAGGAACGGTATTACATCGGCGTCACCCAAAGCATGATTATCAAGGCGCCTCTGGACGAAGTGGCCAAGGTTGTGGAGAACATCGAACAGGACGTCGATCTCTTTCCTGGTTTTGCCAAAGTCAAAGTGATCTCCCACGTCGGCGATCAAGTCGATACGTTCTGGGAGCAACGGATCCCCATCTTTTTTATCCCCAATGTAAAATACGAGATGATCTATTACTTCCTCCCTCACCCTGACGAGAAAACCCGGCTCTACCGGTACCAACTCAAGGAACGGGGCAGGATCAAGGAGAGCGACGGATTCATCGCCCTCGAAAAAATCAGCGACCAAGCGACCCGATACTTCGAAATCGACTTCTTCGATGCCGAATGGGGTGCCTTAGAAACCTTTGCTCCGGGACGTATCTGGAAGGACAGTCTCGACGGGATTTACATCTCGGATCGGGCGACCCAGCTCAAGGCTGAAAACCCAAGTTGGACGGCGAAGCAGGCCAGGGAAGCTGCTGAAAAGACAGCAGAAAAGATCGAAAAGGAAACCCATAAGACCCCTGGTGAGGCCTGCGCAGATCATAAAACTCTGCAATGGGACCAGACGTTCCCCGGTCTCCCTCTTCCAGCGGCTCCTGTAAAATAACGCACCCCGCGTTTCCCATTGAGTTTAGCCGACCAATTCTGTATACATCTCGCGCATATGCCCTCATTTGATGTTTCCTCCGAAATGGACTGGCAAGAGTTAGACAACGCCGTTAATCAGGCGACCAAGGAATTGGCTCAGCGATATGATTTCAAAGGCGTGAAGTCTGAGATCAAACTCGACCAAAAATTGAAAACACTCACCCTCTGGGTCAGTGAAGAAGCCAAACTCGACGCTCTCAAGGATATTTTCCAATCGAAACTCATCAAACGCGGCATCTCTCTGATGTCCTTTGATTATAAAGAGCTCGAACCTGCGTTCGGCGGAAGCGTTCGCCAAACTGCAGCCATTCAAGCAGGCGTCTCCAAGGAGAAGGGTAAAGAAATCATCGCCTCTCTCAAAGATTCAAAATTAAAAGTTCAGGCCCAGATTCAAGATGAGCAAGTTCGTGTCACCGGAAAAAACCGGGACGATCTTCAATCGGCGATCGCGCACCTCAAGTCTCAAGCAGATCAACTCAAAGTCCCAATGCAATTCGGCAACTTCAGAGATTAAGAAAGTAGTACAAATGAGCAGTACCGACAAAAGCAGCGTTTACTTCGTCAGCCTCGGATGTCCAAAAAACTTGGTCGACTCCCAAGTGATGTTGGGTCTTCTCGAAAAGGACCGCTACAAAATTTCGAACACCGCTGAAGACGCAGAAGTCATCATCGTCAACACCTGCTCGTTCATCCAAGCTTCCAAAGAAGAGTCGATCGAAACGATTCTCGACATGGCTCAACTCAAAGAAGGCGGAAAGTGCAAAGTTCTCGTCGCTTCGGGCTGCTTGCCTCAGCGTTACTCGAAAGAACTCGAGACCGAAATGCCTGAAGTCGATCTGTTCATCGGAACCGGTCAATATCATCGCATCACTGAACTCTTGTCTGCTCACGGTAAAGCTCAAGAAATCGGCGCCCCACTCCCAAAGCGTGTCTATGTCGATCAACCCGCATTCATTCACACCGAAAAAGATCCCCGCATGCACACGGGCCCATCTTACACGGCGTACTTAAAACTTTCTGAGGGCTGTAACCGCCGCTGCGCTTTCTGCATTATTCCGAAGCTTCGCGGAAACGTTCGCTCCCGCACTGTCGCGTCCCTCGTTGAAGAAGCAACCTTGATGGCTTCACGTGGCGTTCGTGAACTCAATCTCGTCGCTCAAGATCTCACCGAGTACGGGATGGAGTGGAAGTACAAAGAAAATTTAGAAATGCTTCTTCCGCAACTTGCGAAGATCGACGGCATCGACTGGATCCGATTGCACTACGTCTATCCTGACCAGTTCTCCGATGAACTCGTCGACATCGTCGCTAACGAGCCTAAGATCGTAAAGTACCTCGACATGCCAATTCAGCACACGAGTGACTCCGTCTTGAGTGCGATGAATCGCCGTCTCACGAAGGCTAAACTTTTTGATCTGATCGAAAAACTTCGCGCAAAGATTCCGGGCGTTGTTTTCCGTACTTCAATCATTGTTGGATTTCCTGGCGAAACCGAAGAAGATTTCAAGGAACTCACAACCGATCTCGAAAAACTCAATCTCGATCACGTCGGCGTGTTCCGCTTCTCCAAAGAAGAAGGCACAAAGGCTGCTGAAATGGATGGCCAAATTCATCCGGGAACGAAACGCCGTCGCGCTAAAGAAGTGATCGCGCTTCTTCAGAAGCAGCGCCAATCGAACCACGAAAAATTCTTGGGCCAAAAAGTTCAAGTCTTGATCGAAGGACCAAGTGAAGAAACCGAACTCTTGATCGCGGGCCGTATGCCGACGCAAGCTCAAGAAATCGATGGCAACGTCCTCATCAACGATCTCGAAGCTCTTGGCGAAGACTTCCAATTAAGCCCAGGGGATCTCGTTGAAGTCGAAATTACCGAGGCAATGCCAAACGACTTGCTCGGCCGCGCGACTCGCTTGATTTCAAAAAGCCGCACCAAAGCTCTCGAAAACCCAGGCCTCGTCACCGGTGGCGAAACCCGTGGCTCACCAGCTGAAGTCGCGGTGATGGCGTAAGGGATTACCATGAACGAGTGGATCATTACTTCCAGTGAACTAAAGTCCATTCTCGCAACAAAGTCCGAGTCCGTCTTCTTGCTCGATGTCCGTGAGCCCGAAGAATTCGAAGAGTCTCGTATCGAGGGTTGTACCTTGATTCCGCTCGGCGAACTCGCGATGCGTGCATCTCGTGAACTCAATCCCGAAGACAACATCGTCGTATACTGCGCGCACGGTGTTCGTAGCATGCATGCTCTCATGGGACTCAAACAGCTCGGCTTCGAGAAAGTTCGCTCTCTCGAAGGCGGCCTCGCTCACTGGTTTGAAGAGAATGCGTGAGCTTTCACGAGCTTCTTCTTAAGCTTGCCGAAAAGCATGAGTTCCCGCTCGTAGGTGCGCTCGATCTCGATCAAGTCTTAACTCCCGAAGGTTTATTCCAAGAACATCTCAATCGCTATGATTCATGGCTAGCCGAAGGCCGCGAAGGCGAAATGGCTTATCTTCGCCGCGGTCGCGAACGCCGCGCAGATCCGCGTCTCGTCTTTCCTGCTGCTCAAAGTATTTTTTGTGTCGCGGTTCCCTATGAACGCCTCGCACGTGGCGAAGCAGATTCTACAAAAGGTCCCCGCTACGCCCGCTACTTAAGAGGCAAAGATTATCACGACGTGATCGCCGAGAGACTTGAACGTCTCATGCAAGAAGTTGCGGCAGAGTGGAACGCCCAAGGCAACACCCCGATCACCTGGAAAGTTTGTGTCGACACCAGCGCACTTCTCGAACGAAGTTGGGCCGCGCTTACGGGCCTAGGATGGATCGGAAAGAACACCACTCTGATTAATCCCAAGCTCGGAAGTTATCTTTTCTTAGGCGAGGTCCTCATCAGCCAGAAAGTCGATCGGGGCCCAGCCCTTCTTCCCAACTACTGCGGGAGTTGCACAAAGTGCCTGACCTCGTGCCCGACTAGCGCCTTCACTGAGCCAGGAACTCTCGACTCTAGAAGATGCATTAGCTATTGGACCCTTGAGAAGCGCGGAGAACTCGCGCTCGGTGAGAAAGATCGCAAAGCCATCGGTACTTGGGTTGCGGGCTGTGACATCTGCCAAGAAGTCTGTCCCTTCAATCTCAAACCTGCCCGCGAAGAAGTCGTGGGCATCGATCCCACCCTTCCTTATAGTGGTCAATCTGATGCGACCTCTGTCGCGGAGTGGAAGGCCCTTCTCTGCGAAACCACAGATGCCTATAAAACACGCGTTGACCACTCGGCTCTCAACAGAGTGAAACCTCAGCAATTTAGCCGTAATCTCGCGATCGCGCTTTCGAATGCATTAAGTGAATTTGAGTTTGAGCAGATAGCAGAACTTCGACCGTTAATTGAGCAGCGCGTACGTGAAGAAACAGATCCGTTCGCAGCACAAGAGTGGTCGCGACTTTTTCAAAGTTTACTGAACCCTTCGAGCTAGTCGCCGAATCTAAGACCATAAATAATTACTGGAATCCGGTCGGCATCGGGAAAGGAAAGTCGAACTTTTCTCCGGCCGGTTGGAAGTCCTTTTAAGAGATGATAAAGGGCAATTCCTTGAACTCGGGCGGTGGCCATACCCCCCTCGACCAAGTTCGTTCCATCAGCAATCAAATCATGACTGAAGGAACCCTCCATCGGATCAATCTGAATATTACTCGGTTGTGTATCGAGGCCCGATCGCGCCACGACCGAAATGGTTGAACCATTACCTGAAACTTCCAGAGTCGCACCGGGATCTTGAGTGCGAATGAAATCGTCGCCCTGGGTCCAGGTGCCCGCAAGGTGAACTTGCGAAGCGGGTTTCATCTGCGTTCCAAAATCTACGCGTCCTGTCTCAGAAATACCCTGATGCTGAAAACTTAAAGGTAGCGCTAGCCCTGGATCTGCCTGACGAAGGAAAACCTGAACCTTCTCCTCGAGGTGATCATCGACAATCGCTTTGATTCCATGACCACGCACGACTTCGCTGGAACCATTAAGCACGACAAACGCGGGATAAGCGCTCACACCTAAGGCTTGAGCAAAGAGAGACTCTTGATCGACCACGACAGGATTTTGAAGCTGAAATTTCTTAACAAGTTCCTGACCGCCCATCACGCCGACGGGAGATGGTTTCAGAAATACAATGAATCCGAGTTTGTGAAGGTGATAACGCTTGTACCATTCGCGCACGAAAGAAAAGGCGCTTTCGCCAGAATACTCGGCCGGGTCTAAAAAAAAGAAAAGCCAAGGCAGTTTCGAAAACTCAGAATTCAAAGGTAAAATGGAAGCGCCTGTTTCAGTTTTACCCGTTTCAGTTTTAAAAGAGGCTAAAAACGGTTCGCTATTGAACCAAAAAGGTGCGAGTTCTTTCTTGGCGAGCGCGATCGCTTCTTCAGGCGAAAGAGGTTTTTCTTTTTTCTTCCAAGCGGCCATTACCATCCTTATATCAGAGAAATCCCCGTGATCCCTTTTTTCCCAAACAAGCAAACATCGCCAAGATTGAAACAACGCCGGCGATCATGACGGTAAAATGAAGGGAGCTCACAAAGTTCCCCTCAGTAACTGTCATTCTCCAAGTAAAGATTCCGCTCGCCAAGCCCGTTCCGATCACAAGTCCAAGATTCCGAATGGTCGCTAGCAACGCAGATGCAACTCCAAGTTTGCTGAGCGGAACACTTCCCATGATCGCATTGTTATTCGGAGATTGAAACAGACCAATCGCAAGTCCAATTGCACAAAGTCCCAATACAATAGTCAGGTGACTGGTCGCAGCCCCAATGCCCGCTCCAAACAATCCTGCCATCGTCAGAAGCGAGACCGCACCGATGAATGAACCCACAGAACTCAGTCCCCGACTTCCCATGCGGTCCGACATTCTACCACTGATAGGAGCCACAACGAGAATCGTGAGTGGGATCGCGCTCATAAAAATCCCGGCGAGATGGGTGGGGAAGCCCATTACTTTTTCTAAATAGAAAGGCATGAGAATCGTAATGGTCGAGAACGCCACGAAGGTCAAAAGACTCGCGACGTTTGAAGTCCAAAAGACTCGGATTTTTAAAAGCGTCAGGTCCAGCAAAGGTGCTTGCGCACGAGATTCAACGTGAATGAACGCCCAGGCGAGAAGTACCGTGACCACAGACAATGGCCAGCGTGAAATCTTGTCTCCCGCCGCTCCAGCGATTGAAATACTGGGAGGATCAAAAAGGACCATCAAAAAGATCAGGATCGTCGATTGTAAAATGGCGCCGACCCAGTCGAAACGAACTCGATGAGTCGAACCCGCGTCGCCTTTTAAAAAATATTGAACGAGATACGCCCCAGCACACCCAATGGGGACGTTGATGAGGAAAATACTTTTCCAACCGAAAGTGCTGATCAGAATGCCGCCAAGAGTGGGACCTGAAATCAATCCTGCACTCACGACCATCGACAAAGTCCCGAGGGCGCCGCCTCGTTCTGTCGAAGGAAAGCTTTGAGTAATGATCGCGGGACCGTTTGCCATCAACATGGAGGCGCCGAGACCTTGGATCACTCGGGCCGCGATGAGCAAGTTCAAGCTTCCGGCAAAACTACAGAGCGCCGATCCAACAATAAAAACGATGAAGCCTGACTGAAAGACCCGCTTTCTTCCCCACTGATCCGAAAGCCTACCAAACGGGAGAAGTGCACATGTAATGGTGAGCAAATAGATGATGACCACCCACTTCACTCGATAGAGGGAGGCGGAAAACTCAGTGGTGAGTGTCGGAAGCGCAATATTGACGATGCTAGAATCCAGCGTCGCCATAAACGTTCCACAGGCGACTGCGGTGAGGATCCACCACTTCTTGGTCATGATTAGGGGTCTTAGCATGCCACTTAGCACATGTCGCTGCTGAGCTCATGACGGCGCAGCGCAACATTGTAATAATAGGACAATAATCCACTTCTATCTCAAGCCCCGGATTGATAAGGTTTCGGCCCATGCAAGCTCAAGAACTCGCCAAACTGGCAAACGAACTCCGCATCGACATTATCGAAATGCTTATGGAGGCCAAGTCAGGCCATCCGGGCGGCAGCTTATCTGCGATCGACATCATTACTGCACTTTGGTTTCACGAGATGCGCGGAATCGAGCCGGGCCGACTCGCCGATACAAGAGATCGCTTCGTCCTTTCCAAAGGCCACGCAGTCCCGGCGCTTTATGCGGTGCTCGCTAAGAAGGGTTTCATTCCTCACGAAGAACTGAAGACTTTGCGCCGCACCGGAAGCCGTCTTCAAGGACATCCCGATCGAGTTCGCATGCCGATTGTCGAAGCGTCCACCGGATCACTCGGGCAAGGACTCTCCGTCGCGCAAGGGCTCGCGCTCGGAATGAAGCTCGATAAAAAACCTTCCCGCATTTACTGCCTCCTCGGTGACGGCGAAATTCAAGAAGGACAAGTTTGGGAAGCAGCGATGTCTGCTGCGAAGTTTGAACTCTCCAACCTTTGCGCGATCGTCGATTGCAACAACGGTCAGATCGACGGCACAGTCGACAGCGTGATGCCAGTGGAGCCATTAGTTGATAAGTGGCGCGCATTCGGCTGGCACGTGATCGACATCAATGGCCACGACATGGAACAGATCTTGGGCGCGTTCCGCGAAGCTCGCATGGTTGCCGAAGGCGGCGAAACCAAACCGTTCATGATTCTCGCTCGCACCGTCAAAGGTAAAGGCGTCTCTTTCATGGAAAATCAAATCGGCTGGCACGGCGTTGCTCCAAAGGCTGCTGAAGCTGCGAAGGCCAAAGAAGAACTTACAAAACTGATCGGGAACCAATAATCATGGGCAAATCAACTCGACAAGCTTTTGGTGAAGCACTCGCAAAACTCGGTGAAGAACATTCGGAGATCGTTGTTTTAGAAGCCGATCTCGCGAAGTCCACGAAGACTGAACTCTTCATGAAAAAATTCCCGGAACGTTTCTTCGAAATGGGAATCGCTGAAGCGAACATGATCGGAACTGCAGCAGGTCTCGCCTTCGCAGGAAAAATTCCTTTCTGTGCAAGCTTCGCCTGCTTTCTTACCGGACGTTACGACACGATTCGCCTGAGCGTCGCCTACGCGGGCGCAAATGTTCGCCTCATCGGAACTCATGCCGGAGTTGGCATTGGTGATGATGGTCATAGCCAAATGGGGATTGAAGATGTTGCGCTCATGCGCGCACTTCCGACCATGGGCGTGTTCCAACCGATGGATGCCAAAGAAACTGAACACATCATGGAATACCTGGTGAAAGGCTGGAAGGGTCCTGCCTACGTTCGCCTTACCCGCCAAGATCTTCCAGATCTCTATCCTGCGGGCGCACAGTTTAAGCCTGGGAAATTGATGGAAATCGTTCCTCACGCGTCCACCGGCCAGAAAAAAGTTGTTTGCGTTGCGACAGGTGCAGGAGTTGGCGAAGCCGTTCAAGCTTCGAAACTTCTCGCAGCTCAAGGCATCTCGATGTCTGTTTGGAATGCACACTCCTTGAAGCCATTCGATGACGAACAAACTCTCAAGATCGCTCAAGGCGCTTCACTCTTCATCACCGTCGAAGATCACTCGGTCATCGGTGGACTCGGAAGCTGTGTTGCCGAAGCTCTCGCAAAGACCTCTGCTCATCCAAAACTCATGAAGCTTGGTATTCAAGATCAGTTTGGTGAAAGCGGCGAACCTTTCGAACTTTACGAAAAGCATGGCATCTCCGCCGGCGCGATCGCTCGCACCGTGATGGAACACTAAAAAGGACTTAGTCCTTTTTTGATATGCAACGCAGCAAGCTCAATCCACGAAGCAAAAGGTTCTGGTCATGAAGGCCTGGCAAATTCAGCAGCACGGAGGGATTGAAGCCCTCCAACTTTTGGATTTGCCGGATCCCACACCGGGTGCCGGGCAAGCGCGTGTTCGCGTTCAATCGGTTGGACTCAATCATCTCGATATCTGGGTCAGAAAAGGGGTCCCGGGACATAAGTTCCCGCTGCCTCTCATTCCGGGCTGCGACATCTCAGGGATTATTGAAAGCTTTGGACCGATTTCTACGGAGCAAAAAGCAGCACTAAAAAGTATCGGCGTTGAACTCGGCACTCCAGTGATCGTGAACCCCGGCGTTTCCTGCGGCGTTTGCGAAGCCTGTCTCACAGGATTTGATCCGCTCTGTAAGCACTACGGAATTCTAGGTGAAACCACCAACGGTGGCTGCGCAGATTTTGTTGTCGTTCCGGTCGCCAATCTCATTGCACGTCCCGCAAGCATCACGGCGCTGCAAGGAGCAGCTCTTCAAATTCCGTTTGTTACTGCATGGAGCATGGTTCATCGCAAAGCCAAGGTGCAACCCGGCGAGCTTGTTCTCATTCAAGCCGGCGGTAGCGGAGTTTCCGTCGCTGCGATTCAAATGTGTAAGATGATCGGCGCAACGGTCATCACGACTGTGAGCTCTCCCGAGAAAGCCGTAAAGGCAAAAGCTCTCGGCGCGGACTACGTCATTGATTACAAGAAAACCGACTTCAAAGACGAAGTGAAGAAGATCTGCCAGTCGGTCGGTAAACGTGGCTGCGAAGTCGTCATTGATCACGTCGGAACAGATACTCTCTCAGGCAGCATGAAATGCATGGCTTGGGGTGGCCGCTTGGCGATTTGCGGAGCGACGTCAGGTTCGGATTTCCAAGTCGACCTGAAACAAGTATTCTTTAAGAACCTTTCGATCTTCGGCACAACGATGGGAAGTAAAGCGGATCTTATTCAAATCGTTCGTCTGATCGATCAAGGCAAATTGAAACCGATTGTCGATTCTGAATTTGCGATGACGGATCTTCCGAAAGCACATACTCGGCTCGAAAGCAGACAGGCCTTTGGGAAAGTTACATGTTCATTCTCGCACACCTAGGTATCGGCAAAAAAATCGCGTCCCCTTGGTCTCGGCATCTCCCGCTGGTGCCTTTGCTCATCGGGACCCTGCTTCCTGACATCATCGATAAATCTCTTTTTTATGGCCTGCGCATCCTGGATAGCGTCGAAGCGTTTCGGCCTTTCGCGGATTCTTGCCTCACGGTAATCACCGGAACACGAACATTTGGTCACACGGCGATCCTTCTTTTTGCAGTTCTTATTTTGTCGGGCATTCGTAAATCACCAGTGCTCGCTGCGCTCGCACTGGGCATGGCTACACATGTTTTGATCGACAACTTTGCAGATCACCTACATGACGTCGTCGCGGGCTCCGTTCATGATCACTCGGCTGCGATTGCGTTACTCTGGCCATTCATGACACCGAAGTTCGCGAGTTATCCATTTGCCTCGATGACTGAACACCTGAGCAGCGTCGCCAGGCCAGAACTTTTAATCGGTGAACTCGTCGGGCTTCTACTTTTGCTTTGGGATTATTGGAAGAGCGCACGAAGCAAAGAACTTTTAAAAGTTCTGTTCTCGCGACGTTATAGACTCATCAAACGTCATCGACTCGAACGAGACTAAGATTGAGATCGAGCCTTAGATTGAGATTGGGATCGAGAATGTCCGGTCAGTTTGGCGAAAATCCAAATCGGCCCGATGAGCAAGTGCTCGACGTTCTTCATGAAGGCCGGAGATTTCTTTTCGTAGACCGCGTGTCCGATCCCCTGAAGAATCCAGCCACCGATGAAAAAGCCCCAACACGCCGAATTGGGAAGAGTTCTTCCGATCCAATACATTCCGTAGAGCACGAGACCAAAGGGCAGACCTAGTCGCCAATCCAGAGTTGAATACCAAAGGGTCACTGCGATGATCGTAGCGACCGCTAAGTCCCAGCGAACGAATGCGAGAGGAACCCCTGCCGCTTGCCAGGCTTCGGGACTCACAACCCACACACTCGAAAGCCAGCCCAAAACAGCGATCACAATGAGTGGAGTTCCAAAAATATGAGTCAATTGATTGCCGCCTGTTTGGTGATACTGAGCGTAGTCTTGAAAATGTGCATCTAACTTGGACATCGAATCTCCCAACTTCACCAATTTCAGCTCATTTCAAATGTTGAGCAAATGCTCTGGTCCTGGCAGCATAGAGACTATGTCACCGAATCCGACTGAACGACAGTACCGGCCCGGACAATTTCTCTTTCGCGAGGGCGAGCCTTCCAATTGTATGTTCCTCATCAAAAAAGGGACCGTCGCGATTCGAAAGATGAAAGGCCAAGACTACGTCGAACTCGGTCGCGTGTATGCGAATGAAGTTCTCGGGGAGCTTTCGTTCTTTGATCGAAAGCCACGCAGCGCTGCCGCTGTAGCTCTTACCGAAGTTGAAGTTCTCGAAATCACATTCACATCCCTTGATGCGATCTACACCAAGGTACCGGACTATTTAAAAACAATCATGGCATCCGTCGCCGAACGCCTGCGCAAAGCCAACGAAATGATTCGTAGACTCCAACACAAAGTGGTCACCGAAGACGGCCAAGAAGAGCAACTCAATGCGGATCAGATGTCCGCGGCTGACGCTCTTGAGTCCGTGAATACGGCCTTAAGCGATAGCGGCAGCATCCTAAAGAAGCCTGAAGGTTCCGAATAAACTTCGGACTTTCCGCCCCATTTTTCGCATCAAAGAGCGCTTGACAAGGCTAACATCCTGCGTTAATTCACGCGGCATGATGAAACTTACTCGTAAAAATGCGTTGTTTGGAAGTCTTGCTTTGGCGATCTGTTTGGCTCAAGGAGCGATGGCAGCTGATGAACCGACGATCGTCGCCGAGTGCCATTTTTCAACAGAATCTCAGTTCACCGAATCCAAGCTCTACATTCGTATCGAAAAAGCCGGCAACGAGTATGCGGGCGTTTTCATGCAAACAACCTATATTACCGGCGACCCAGGAAACCTTCAGGATGTTCCTGTCTCGGTAGATCAGGTGACACGCGCCTCTAGAGGAAGTTCGACCCAATATAAGGCCTCGAAAGGTTTTGATCTTTCGATCAACCTTGGCGAAAAAAGCTCAAGCGGTAGCTACACTGGGACGTTTACCTACCTCCCGGGCACCGAAAGCAATTTGCCACAGACCCCACAACCTGTGACCTGCACCGGTCCTGGAGCCTGAGTTTAGTTAAATTGACTCATTGCGTCACACTTTGATCTTTGCGCTTCACCTCCATGATTTTCTGACGTGACGAATCGTAGCAGTCGGGGTACTTCGATAGCATTCCCGGGAGACAATCGATGCGCGCGTTCAGAAGATTAGCCTTAGCTACTTTATCCGGCTTAGTCGTTCTCACATACACTGTGGCCAACGCGGGTCCGACCCCAGGACCAAGTTCTGGACCAGGCTCTGGGCCAAATTCTTGGAATGACCATTGGTGGATTGAAAAAGCTTCGCGCGCACTGCGTGGTGGCGATCCACTCTCTTCTACCGAAAACCCCGACGCACTCCTCGCTCAAGGTCGCGACCAAGCTGTCGCTTCTTTTCTGAAAGATCCTCGATTCGGCGACACCGTTCTCGATTTCAGTTTGATGTTTCTCGGCTTCCGAAAGGACCGAATCAAAAAAGAGAACGGGACCTATATCGATTTTCCTGCTGACAGCGTTTACGACTTCCCCCAAGCCATTCACGCTAGCCAAGAAGTTGCAAAAGACGGAGACTTCTTTCGCATCTTCGATCTTTATCAACCCATCTATGCGGGTCCACTCGAACGTCCGTACAGTTTTGACCCAGCCGACCAGTCTCTTTCAGATGACGCTTTAAGAGCAAAGTATCTGCAGGGTATTCTCGATGATCTCGATCGGTTGATTGCCTTGGCACCCAAAGTCACACCTACGACTCAAAAAGATTTTTGTGCAGACCAGCTCGCAACTCACTTACTTCTCGTCAGCAACGGTCTTTTGCGAATTCCCGTTTTCTCTTTTCCCGACACCTTTGTCGCCCTCTTTACTCGAGACTGGTACGGCTCACTCGAAGCGTATTGCGGGGCTCTCACGCCGATTCCGGGCTTTGATCTCGTCACAGCGCTCCAGAGCGCGAAGGCAAAGGACGTTCTCCTCTTTTCGGAAATTCAGAAGTTCAATTCGGCAACATATGACCCGAAAACAGTCGCCAATATCGCAACTATCGATTTAAGTTCGCTTGCGCCCGGCTATCAAATCACTCAGTTCAAAAACCCACAGCTTACGGCGTTGACGAATTCTTCGACAAATTACAACCGAAAACGTTCTGCTTACATTTTGAAGAAATTTTTCTGTGATGACCTCAATCCGATCGGTGTTCAATTTCCTGCGGTTCATGCCGCCGGAAAACACGGGAACGACGCTGCCTGCTTTGCTTGTCACTACAAGCTCGATCCGATGGCAGGATTTTTTAGAAATTACGGGCAAGTCTTCATCGACTTCTCGAAGCTCGGAAATAAGATCACCTTCGACGACACGGCGACAGCAGATCTTAAAACCTATGAACAGAATTGGGCGGGTGGCCCCGATGCTGAGCATCCTCTGAACATCGGTTACATTCGTTCAACTAAAGATCTGACTCAGAACTTCTATGGTTCATCGCTTGAAGACCTCTACGCCTATCTTAAAGTAGCTCCGGAAGTACGCCGCTGTATCATGAAGCGCGCTTACGAATATCTCGTATCCGATGATCAGACCGTAGACGGCGATTATCTCGACTACCTCACCGATCAGTTCAATCAGGACATCGCCATGCAGGGGTCTTCGGGTGTCGCACTCAAAAACGCATTTGCTCGAATCGTTCTTGGACCAGGATTCAGCACACCGAATATTGATCGTAATACCTGCTACGATCACAAACCTGGCTACGTACCTTCAGGCGGCGTACCTTGCCAAGTCTCTTCCATTTTGAACAAGAGTTGCGTGGGTTGCCATAGCTCTACTCAAGATTCCGGAGGCCTGGATCTCGCGCATTGGGAAGCTTCCAAAGGTGACGCTGGTGGCTTTCCTCATGTCAATGGACACGGCAAGCCGATCTCTCACGCCGCAACTTTTCAAATGATTCTCGATCGCCTGAACGCAACCAATCCTGATGTAAGAATGCCTTACCTCAAGGACATGCTCACAGCAGATCGACAACAGCTTTACCTCTGGGCTAACGGGATGCTCACCGGGAAGGATGCCGCTGTTAAATGAAGAAATGGAAAATGAAGAAACGGATTCTTCCTTTATTACTGATCACGGCAACGCTTGCGGCGACCTTCGTGCATGTTCGTGCCGATAGTTCTGCGGAGAGCAGCTGGCAGGATCATTGGTGGCTTGAAAAAGCCTCGCGCGCATTGCGCGGCGGAGATTCACTTTCAACCGACGAAAACGCAGACGCTCTCCTTGCTCAAGGCCGCGACCAAGCGGTCGCTTTTTTCATTAAGGATCCACGATTCGGAGATACGGTTCTTGATTTCAGTTTGATGTTTCTCGGATTTCGGCAAGATCGAATCAAAAAAGAAAAAGGCGTTTACTACAAGGCCGTCTATAATTTTCCTCAAGCAGTTCACGCGAGTCGTGAAGTTTTAAATGACGGCGATTTCTTCAGCATCTTTGATCTCTATCAGCCGATCTATGTCACACCGCTAGATCGGCCTGATTTGGAAATTCCGGGTCAGCTGCCTCTCTCAAATAGTGAGCTCCGAAACCACTGGCTACAAGCCACGCAAGACGATCTCGATAAAATGATCGCTCTGGCTCCAACGGTCACCACACCTGAAACGGCTGAGAACTTTTGCGCGGCGCTCGCGGTTCATGTCAGAACTTATCTGTTCCAGAATCCTGCTGAGATTCCACTTTTTACCTTTCCGGAATACAACACCGCGATCTTATCGACTGATTGGTACGGCTTAGCTTGGAACTATTGCCAGAACCAGCCCTTTCCAGCGAGTTTCGATCTCGTAGGTGCGCTTAAAAAAGCAAAAGCAAAGAACGCGATCCTCTTTTCGCAAATTCCAGCTTTCGACTCAGCCACCTACACTCCTAAGACCGTCGATGATATCCGAACGTTAGACACCGCAAGCCTGAATCCAACCTACCGGTTCACTCAATTCAAATCATCACTAGCCAATGCTCTGCCGAACTCTTCGACCAACTACAACCGACGACGCTCTGCTTACGTGCTCAAGCGTTTCTTCTGTGACGATCTCAACGCGATTGGAGTTGATTTCCCGGCAGTGCACGCGGCTAACAAGCACGCCTCCGATCCTTCGTGCTTTGCTTGTCATTACAAGCTCGATCCGATGGCAGGATTTTTCAGAAATTACGGCCAGCGCTTCTTTGATTACTCAGAAAATATTCACATCACTTTTGACGACCGGGCCCGCCTCGTTCTCAAGGATTATGAACAATCTTGGGCAGGTGGCCCTGATGCTGAGCACCCTCTGAACGTTGGCTATGTTCGCTCTACCAAAGACTTCACTCAGAATTTCTATGGGTCTTCTCTTGAGGATCTTTACGCGTACCTCAAGATTGCTCCAGAAGTTCGCCGCTGTATCATGAAGCGCGCTTACGAATATCTGGTTTCTGATGATCAAACAGTCGACGGAGACTATCTCGACTATCTGACGGATCAGTTCAATCAGGACATCGCTCTGCAGGGGTCTTCCGGTATCGCGCTCAAAAACGCTTTTGCGAGAATTGTCCTTGGATCAGGATTCAGCACACCGAATGTTGATCGCAATACCTGTTACGATCATAAACCTGGCTACGTTCCTTCGAGCGGCGTACCCTGCCAGGTTTCTTCGATTTTGAACAAGAGCTGTGTGTCCTGTCATGGATCCACGCTCGACTCAGGCGGATTGGATCTCGCTCACTGGGAAGCTTCAAAAGACGGACACGGTGGCTTTCCACACGTCGATGCACACGGTGTCGCTATTTCACACGCGCAAACGCTTCAAATGATGCTCGATCGTCTGAACACGACCGATGCTGACATGCGAATGCCATATCTCAAGGACATGCTGACCGCCGATCGCCAACAACTTTATCTTTGGGTTAATCAGGAATTGAATCAGGAACAACCTCAAAAACAAGGGGCCTCAAAATGAAAAAGAGACTCGGTTATTTACTTCTCACCATGGCGGGGTTCACGGCAGCATTTGCAGCCCAGCCTGCACGCACCTTTGCAGATGATCCAGCTACAACTCTTCGTGGATACACCGAAGTCGATCGCATCATTCATGAACGCATCGCTCGGACCAATGGCTTTGAGCTCGGTCAATATCTGGGTGATGATTCCACTCAGCCCTCCGAAGGAAAGCTTCTCGCACTTCTCGGAACCTATGTAGGATCCGACACGAACGGCGGTTACCGAAATGGTGATCCGAACTCCGTGAACACGCTTCTCTGGTACATTGCCTTGAGCCAGTTTGCTCAAGACATCGCCGACACCTGCAACAAGCCGGAACCGGTACCTACCCCGAGCGTGGTTCCGATGCCTTCTTCGACACCATCTTCAATAGCTTCAGCGAGTCCCTCAGGAACTCCAGAGCTTCAAGCGACTGCAGAAGCATCACCATCGCCTTCGCCATCACCTTCCGAAAGTCCTCCTGCTCAACTCGCTGTTAGACCGACATTCCACGCGGCTCTGATGCCTCTTTGCAAATGGCCTGCAGACAGCGCTAAATCTGACACCGCACTTTACAACTATTATACCGCGCTTCTCAGCTTCGATGCCCCACCGGAAGAATTCGCAGCGTGGAAAGACTATTTCTTGAACAACGCTCAGTACGCAAATGCTCCAGCTTCTACGGCACTACCGGCGATGACTCTCGCTGCTTTGTTCAACCCTTACTTTCTTTTGAGGAATTGAAAATGACTACTATCAATCGTCGCCAGTTCGTAAAATTTGGACTCAATGCAAGCGCAGGGCTCGTTTTGTTTCCGACGCTTTCCAATCCTCTCTTCGCAAGCGTCACTCAAGGCGCCTCAAAAGGTGGAGATGAAGATCCTCATTTCTTCTTGATGATCACCTTGCAGGATCCAACCGGTCTCGATAACTCCTACATGTTTGATTCACGTCCTTTGGAAATGACTCAAAAAGGAATCATTCAAAATTATCGTGGGACTGATCCAAACGTATGGACCGGCTCAAACGGCGTAAGCACTTTGGCCACAGACATGATTAAGCCTCTCATTCCGTTCCGCCAGTACTTCTCAGTACTCAACGGTGTTGTCATGGACACGGGCTTTGACGGTCACGACCAAAACTACAATTACCTTTTCACCGGTGATCCGACGGGTGGCGAATGTTTCATTCCTCACTTGAACGTCGGAAGCGTCACCGCTCTGGATGCTATTCAAAAGGGACCGTTCCGCGTCGCTCAAACCAACGGTCAGGGCTCCGTACCTCTGAGCCCAAGCGCAGCTCACACGCTCATCTCGAAGCTTGGATCGATTCCAGCGCTCAATCCTTCGACCTCACTCTTCAATCACCTCATGGGCCGCTTTGCTGCGAACTCACCTTCAGGAACGGGTGGAACTGGAGCTTTCTCACTCGCGTCTGGCCAAATGGGCTCTGCATTCCAAGCTTCTTCATCGCTGTCACAAATGTTGACCAAGATCCAAACCGACGGTGTTGATTCGAACGCCGGGTTTATTCAAATGATCTCTCAGTTCTTTAAGACCGGCGCAGCAAAGGCCGCGATCCTGACGCTCGAGATGCCTCAAGGAGTTGTTTTCGATACACACGATCACACCAACGCTGCACTCCAGCCGACGAACTTCACGACACTGACGTCTTCGATTGCCGAAGTATTCGCTGCTCTTCGCGACACGCCTTACGATGACAAGCGCAGCTTGTTTGACGTGACTACCGTCATGTTCAGTACCGAATTCGGACGAACACTCCGACAAGATGGAATCCCAATTGATCAGAGTGGAACAAATCACAATCCTCTTTCGAACTCGATTTTGATCGGTGGAAAAGGGATTAAGGGCGGACAAGTTGTTGGCTCAAGCGATTACGCAAGCGCCACTGAAACACTCTCCGGCGCCCATCTTGCTTTCGATGCATCGAAGCAGAAAGCGATGGGACGTCCCTTTGACTTTGATCTCGGCGTTTCGAGAACCGATATTCCGACCGAATACAAGGCCACGGACTATCTCGGCGTGAACTCCATCGTCAACACGATCTACAGCGCGTTCGGTGTTTCCTCTACGAAATATCGGCTTGTTGAACGCAACGGCGTGACGGCTTCCGTCATCAAGACTCTCTTAAGCTAAGCCAAATAAAAAAGGCGCGGCGAGTTCATTCTCGCCGCGCCTTTTTTTATTTTTGGATCTCGGTTCTTAGTTAGGTAGGCACTTCAAACGATCTTGGCCGACGAACGCTGTTCCGCTAATCGGGAGTTGGTCGATATCGTCAGTCACCGCTTTATAAACGAGATCGGCTCCGTACTGCGTAGTATCTCCGTACTCCAAAGACGTCATGTAGGGATAACGGATAGGGCTCCATTCCATCGGAATGTACTGAACGCTCGAGCCCGGCGAAGTAACCACCAGGTAATACTGAATGTCGTCCCAGAAATTCGTCGGGACTTTTCGAGCGGAGCCTAGAGAGTAGCTGTTTCCATCTGAAGCTTTTCCGCAGTTCAACTCACTGTTGAAGCCACTTGGAGCCGACGCTGCCGCAGCAGAAAAAATCAAAACAAAAGACAGAACAGTCGAAAAAACCAAACTCTTCATAAAGCCCCCTGTGGAAAAACCCCTTTGATTCGGCACTCTTGTATAGCGGGATATGCCAGGAGTCAAGTCGCCTCAGAATCACGTTAGTTCCGCTTCTAAAAGACTTCTTTCGGTGAGACCATTAAGGCTGAATAGGGGTCAGCATGAAAACTTCGAAAATCCATCTTACAGTCTTTCTTGCAGGCTCTCTCTTGAGCGCGATGGCGCTGGGACAAGCTACCCGGAGTACCCAAAATACAACGAAGACTTACGACACTTTTGGCGACTGCTATGCAATCGCTTCGCAAATCGATCAAGACGGAGACCTGCGTTCTCTTGCCGAAGAGCAGGACAATGATCAGACGACTTTCGGGGTTTTCCGATTCACTGACAAAGGGGATGTAGAATTAAATCTAGATTCACAAGACCGCGGGAAAGTTTCGAGATTTGAAGTACTGAATGGACAGCGCGTGTTGAAAGTTTCGAGGGGGCAACGTCTCGGATTTAAAACCGACAGCGTTGAACACTATTTCTCTTTTAATGGCTCTCCTCAAAAAGTCTCTTCCCTGTACGTGACGGGGACCTTTCAAAAAGGATCCCTAAATTCGAGCGACAGCAATCGCTGGGGATTTAACTTAAGCTTCAAAACCGATCCACAAAGCAATACCTGCTCTCTAAACCGCATTACCCTTGGAACCGAAGGGGCACCTGTCGCTTATTTGCCGAAGCACGGACCCGCCACCGGTGCCGTGGCCTTTGATCTTGCGAGCTGCAAGGACTTGCTGGATCTCCAGGCGAAATGGCCAAATGCTCAGTATTGCGATCGACTCATCGGGAGTCAGCCTCTGTTCACGAAAGACTTAAGTAACGACGAAGTACAAAAACTTCAGTCTTCCAACGCCATCACCGTCGACTCTTATCCGACATCGTCTTATGTTGGTTTCTGCAAAACCTATCATTCTTCGCCTGAGATTCAGCAGGCCTTTAAGCAAGCTCGGACCAAGGCCGGAGACCTGTGTAACTCTACGGGCGCGGCATCTCTCGTTACTTATACACAAAACTACTATATGGCCCATCCCCAACCCCAGGTCGGTGGAGGCGCTCCTATTACAGCCGGATCTGCCGTAAAACCCGCCCAATAACGCTATTAATAAACAGGCTTGACATAAATGACGCGTTGCGTTATCAAGACCCTCCTACCAATTCCATAAGGAGAGTTTATGATTTTTCGTAAATCCATTTGTGCTGCAATGATCATTTCTCAGTTGGGTTTGTTCGCTCCTGCTTTTGCAGCGTCGACCGCCGATGCCCCGGTGATTTCGCCCGAAGCGACTTTAATCCAAAGTGTGATGGCCCTCCAAGGTGCCGGTCTCTCAAAGGATCTATTGCAAGCCCAGTATTCGGGTGCGATCGCGGCTTACACGGCAACTGCGCCTGCTGAAAATCGTGACCAACGAATGGAAACAGCGCTAGTCGATATGAAGATTATGACCACTCAACAAATGACTGCACTCTCACAGCAGGTCAATACGGACCTCGGCGCTCAATCCACAACCTCGAACAGCAACCTCTCTGCTGCTTCGCAGGCAGAACTTCAAAATCTTCTGATGGCTCCTCCAGCAGGCGCTCAATATTCCTTCTGTCAAACTGCTACCGTTGTTTTTGCCGGTACTTGGGTAGGCGCGATGAGTTTAGCGATTGCAGGCAAGATCGATAACGACAATCAGGCCATGTACAAAACGGCGATTACTCTCATCATCATCGGTTTTGGAACCGGATTAGTGGCCTACGGCGGCAGCTGTTAGTTCGTTCGTTCGTTCCAGTAAATTCTTAAATTAAAAGACTCCGATCGTTACCTCGGTAATGATCGGAGTTTTTCATTTTAGGGTGCGCATCCCGATGTCAGGAATGTCAGAATTCAGGTATGTTGCGGTGCGTCAAATCACTGTATTTCTCCCTTATCGAAACAACGATTCAAACTGTTTTAAGAAGGGAAATACCGATGAAAACTACATTCAAAAGCACGATGAGCTTAGTTCTGGTCGCATCACAATTTGGATTGAGCGCAGCCACTTGGGGCGCTCCTTCGGATGCCCCAACTCCTGAGACTATTCTTTTACAAAATGCGATGGCCATTCAAGGTAGCGCCCTTTCTTCGGATGTCATGCAATCCCAACTGAAAGACGTAATCGCGGACTACGCAAGCACTGCTCCTACTGACGGCCGATCTGAACGTCTTCAATCAGCACTTGTGGATATGGGTATCTACACTCCAGATCAGGTAGCGACGCTCTCTCAGGAAACTCAAGCCACTGCAGAAAGACTCGCTGGAGATGACTCTTCTATTCAGCAGGAAAAACTCAATGCAGAAATGAATCAAATTCTTCAGATCCAACCGAAGGGCGCCCAATTCTCTGCTTGCGACTTCGGTCAATATTTTGGGGCGGCTGGAATTCTCGCCGGTCCTGCAATCGCAGCAGGAGGATTTGTCACTCTTCTCGTCGGTCATCACATCCGCGGTGAAACTCAAAGCTGCGTCGAAGAAACCGTCACAACTACACAAGCCGGAGTAAGCAGCGGTCCGGGTTACGCCTCTGGTAGCGGCGTTGTGACCTCTAGCAAACAGAACGTTTGTACCCGGGCCTCCAATGCTGACGCCAACATCCACAGCGGGGATGTAGACATGCAACATGGTCGGTTTGTGATCGACTTGGGAGCTTATATTTTAGCAGCAAGTGCGATTTCTTTTATCATCTATGAATCCAGCAGCTGCGAAAAATAATCCTTCACGCCCAACTGAAACTCGAAAGGAAATGATTGTGTTTAAGAATAAAACTTTGTTAGGTGCTTTGATTTTAATGGCAGCTCTCTCATCGAATCTCGCCTTTGCGACAGATAGTGGAAGCAATCTTCCTCAGTGCAACTCTCACTTCGACAATATCCCGTGTGAAACCTCCAAGACAGTGCAGACTTTTTGCTCTACTGCCGGTCAGAGGATTTCCGAACAAAGCTTTACGGGAGATTATTACGATGAGGAGACCGTGGCATCGGTCCGTTGCGAGGTCTCTTATGTCGTGCGATGCGAGAAGGTTGAAGGATTGAATTCACCCTATTATTGCAGCGACGCCGAGAATATTAATCAGAGTGGTTTCTAATGGGTTTCACAAATATTGTTGATGGAACACGTAACGGCTAGGGCCCAGAAAATCTACGAATTTTTTGGGTGATGCAATTCATTATCGTAGAAATCGTCCGCCGAACCCCCTGAGTGGAATTTTGAAATGCTATCTTCACCGGATCCGCTCCCACCGATTGAACGAACATTTTTCCAAATTCGGAGGTCGGGAGGTGCTCGTCGTAATAATTGATGCGCCCTAAAGAAGACACTGCGGCCGTGAGCTCTGGCGACATTTGAATACTGAGATCAGGTTGATTTAGTTCTACAGCTAACCTTTTTTCGAGTTCCCCCTGAAGAAACAAGAGTCTTTCGTGGGGCGCGCGGAAACTCGGAAGATCCGGACTCGAAAGCGCACCGTCAACAGCACTCTTCCAGAGCTCGTCACTGATCCGTGTTGTTTGATCCGGGATTTCGAAAAACAGTCGAAGATTGTCGTAGAGCGCTTTCTTTGCTCCCGTAGTCGGTCGCGGCAAAAGAAGCGTTGCAAAGGTTTCACGCAGCGGCTTCAAACGATCAGGACTGATCTTTCTGAACTGCCCATAGTCAATTCGGACAAGGCGTCCCTGTTTTTGGTCAATGAGCCAATTGCCAGGATGCCCATCGGGATCAAACGCGCCGAATTTAAAAAGAGCGTCCAACTCGGACTGAACAATTCTCTTCGAAACTTTCTGCCGTTCTTTGTCGGAGGGAAGATCCTGCAGACCGACGTTGTCGACGAAATCATAAATCGAAGCCCGCTCTCCTGTACCTTCGGCGAACCGCTCGATCTGATCGTGAAACTCCGGAAGAGGTTTAACCAGTTCAATGGAATATCCGCTTTTGTCTTTGTAAGATTCGTAAGGGATGGTTTTCCCAGCACGCTTATCGGCCATCAAGTCAGCATGCACGTTTCTTTCGACCGCGAGATTAAGCTCAGCCCCGTTTGGTCCGATCGTTTGATAGGAGTGGCGCCTCATCTCCTCAATCAATTTGCCAAGCCTGCGCACCGACGGATCCTCATCCGCCATCAACTTGGTGGTGGTCGCTTCGAGGGCTTCGTTCTCATTTTTTGCTCGCCCTTCAACCCCTTCTTTCACTACTCGAACAAGAACTCGGCGAAACTTCTTTCCGGTCGGGTCTTTCGGATCCTTAAGATCCACCACGACTCCATAATTAATCGAACCCGACCCAGCGAGTTGACGAACGGAAACAACATCCTTCATCTCTCCGCCGAAGAGCTGCTTCATCTTTGTGAAAATTTCGTCTCGATCAGGTGGCTGAACTCGATCGAATGCTCCGTCCAACTGGGCACGCAGTTCGGGTGGTAAGTAACCACTGGTTCGAAGTCCTTGTTTTGCTTTCGCACCAAACACACCAAACCCATCAAGTACGACGTTGAGAGAACTGCCCTTTTCAGGATCTTTGGCAATGCCCGAAAGGATGTAAGAATAGAGCGATTTTCTTTCACCCACGGTCAAAATATCGAGATAAGTCTTCATCGCTTTTGCTAACGCTGGTGTTTCGCGGGCATCGCCCAGTACAAGATGCGTAAGCGCTTCGGTACTTTCAGGATTCGACAAAACACCGTCATTTTCGTCCAGAAACGGCATAATGATGTAGGATTGAACTTCCCGGCGTGACTCTCGGAGCGCACGACGAACTTTCAGGACCTGCTCCAAGTCGTCGCTATCGACCTTCGAAGGCGGCTCCTTTCTCACGCCAACCACATATTCGAGCCAATGGAACTTTTCGGAAGGCGTTTCTCCCAAGGTCTTGACGAGTTGATTTGCGTCGCCGATCCCCAACAGAGCCGATTCCGCCCAGTTTTCAGGATTGATTCGTAAACGCGAAAGTAGCTTTGTCTCAGACTCGTTCGTGATGAGTTTGTCCTGGACCCAACCGACTACTTCATGGCGAGCGGTACTTTCTTTTGGAAACTGCCGACGGATCAGCGTGTAGGATTTTTTGACTTGCTCACGGAATTCCGTTTTTGACGGAGGGACTTCTCGCTTGCGTTCGCTCTTCGCGCTTTCCGAAATTCCAAGCTGCTTCTCAAGCTGCCAATGCGCTAGTTCAATTTTGTTCTTCTCAAACGTGAGGTCTCCAACCAGACTTGGATCTTTCAATAGCTCAGTCCAAGATGGCGGGTGGTCGGGCGGGCTTTTTTTCATTCGATCCCACACGGATTCGAAAAGCAGCTCCCAAGTCCCCTCGTCTCTTCCCCAAGTTCTTCCTTCCATCCGGCAAAGCTTTCGATAAGCGTTAATGAGGATTTCAGGAGCAACCTGATCGAGAGCGTTTCGATTCTTCGCGAGTTCTCTCAGTTTATCTAGATCGAATCGATTGTCATAGTCACCGTTGAGCCCATGTACACCAAGCACCTGGGCACTTTTATGAGCGGCATCTTGGACATTGATAAAGCGCTGCAAAAGATCTTGAGGTTTGTTTGGAAGACCTTGTAGCTCAGACGCATCACCTGCTCTCTGAATGCGGGTGTACTTTTCCATGAAATACCGGTAGTAGGCCTCTGTCTCGCGCTGGCTTTCTGGAAGATCTTTTTG
>Ga0302315_10001371_pt1 | contig 24811 bp, 17 predicted proteins | sample III_Palsa_N3_1_FD_200532 | JGI IMG/M metagenome (GOLD analysis project Ga0302315, IMG submission 200532) | Peat permafrost microbial communities from Stordalen Mire near Abisko, Sweden - III_Palsa_N3_1 | ecosystem: Environmental > Terrestrial > Soil > Palsa > Peat permafrost | place: Sweden...
CGTGACCGCCTTTTAGGATATATAGCGGCGCCCAATCCATCACTGCCCAGACGATGCGCTTGTCGTCAGCATAGGCGTTTGTCGCGCTTAACAATGATGCAAGGCCCCCTAGAACGATAGCGAACCTGCCGAGCCACTTTGCAGTAAAAATCTTTGCATCCCCAACCGCAATCAAATAAGCGTTGGACTCGCGGGAAGTGACTTCGAAGGTGCGCATGTTCATTTTCACTGAGTTTGCAATCAATCTCTCAAAATGTCCAATTTCCACCGAGAAAACGGCGCGTTCCAGCTTAGTTCCTGCAGTTAGCTGCCTTCACGAAAACTAAATATCACTATCAACACCCCTATCATGAGTTATATTTCCCATGTCTCACCCCGAGATACGGAATTTCTCGTAGCCTCCTCTGCCGCAAGCCTAGAGGCTCGTCCCACGATGTCGGACATAAGAACAGATAATAAGCCTTTTCGCCCAGCGACGGAATCATCACTTCGATTTGTACTGGCAAGGATAGAACCATCACAAGCCAGGAAACATATTTCGCGTAGATAGTCTTTCTAGCGATTTAAGGCATTAAATCGACGCTTTACGTTCGACGATGACATAGTGTTTCCGCATCGGCTCCAGTACCTCGAAGATTCCCTTGAAACCTGCCGGGATGACCAGTGATGATCCCGGCCCCGCCTCGGTCGCATGACCGGCCTCGTCGACAATCCGGCAGCGCCCTTCCGTTACGAAGAAGAATTCATCTTCGCGCTCACCGAATTCAATGCGCCAACTGCCGACCTCGCTCGCCCACACACCGGCAAATACTTCTCCAGTGGGGTTGCTGAAGTGGTTCCAGGTCGTGCGTAACGGATTGCCTTCGAGCCGGCGTTCCGCACGCGGGTGATCGTATTCGGCTTCAGTCGTTTGTTGGGAAAACGCGGTAATGGCAGGCATCGGTAAAACTCCTGAAATAGTCAAAAAGGACCGCCCTCGCTTAGTCGCCAGCGGGATTGCAGTTGGCGATTTTACCCATCAATGTTACTCTCATCAAACCCTAATTTTGCAGGTTTAATTGTCAATCTATGAAAGTTAACGCCAGGTCGGTGATGGGTCAGTTGAGCGATATGGATCTGCGCTTGTTGCGGGTATTCAAAAGCGTGGTCGATTGCGGCGGCATGGCCGCGTCCGAACTGGAGCTCAACATCGGCACCTCGACCATCAGCCGCCATATCAAGGATCTGGAAACGCGGCTGGGCTTGACCCTGTGCCGGCGCGGACGAGGCGGTTTTGCGGTGACCGCCGAAGGCGAGCGGATCTATCAAGAAACGCTGCGTCTGCTCAGTTCCGCCGATCAATTCCGCAGCAGTGTCGATGACCTGCATCGCCACATGGGTGGTGAACTGAATGTGGCGATACACGATAAGACTGCCACCAATCCTGCCGCAAAAATCGCCGAGGCGATCGACTTATTTTGCGAGCGGGCCCCCGGCGTGGCCTTGAACCTGCATGTCGCACCGATCAATCCGATTGAACGCGGCGTGCTCGACGGGCAATTTCAGATTGGGATCATTCCAACCCATCGCAGTTCGGACAGCCTGCTCTACGAAGACTTGTTCGAGGAAAACATGTTGATGTATTGCGGCGCGCAGCATCCGTTGTTCGATGTCTCGCATGCCAAGCTGGATTGGAGCGACATGCACCCGTTTCATTTCGCCGCCCTCGGGCATCATTCTCCGAATATGAAAATCACGCGCGAGATGCGGCTGTCGCGCAAGGCCACCGGGTTTGATCAGGAAGCGATTGCCACGCTGATCCTTTCGGGACACTATCTCGGTTTTCTACCCGACCATTATGCCGAAGGCTTCGTTTCTCGCAATCTGATGCGGGTGATCAAGCCGAAGCAGTTTCGCTACCAATGCAGTTTCGTCGGCATACTGAGAAGATCGCCGCAACCTTCCCGCGTCAGCCTGGCATTCTGGGAATGCCTGCTGCTGGCGCACGGGAAAAGTGTGCAGGCAATTTAACGAACTTCGATTCTTGGATTTTTAAACTTGCGGTAGCAGATAACGCCGTTCCCACGCACTGATTTCGTGCAAATAGCTTTGATACTCCAGCTCTTTGACTGCAGTGAAACCGGTCACGAAATCCTCGCCGAGCAGGCGACGGCATGAGGCGCTATTAGCCATTTGGTCGTAGGCAATCAGAAAACCGCGCGCCAAATCATGTGCGTGATCGTAACCGTTGCCGACAATCGGCTCGGTCGGCGTCAAGCCTTGTTCAATGCCTGCCAGACCGGCGGCCAGCGACGCGGCGATGGCAAGGTAAGGATTGGCGTCGGCTCCGGCAATGCGATTCTCGACGCGGCGCGCGGCGGACCCACTGATCGGAATCCGCAAACCTGCGGTGCGGTTGTCGTAACCCCAGTGCAAATTGATTGGTGCCTGGCTACCGGTCACGAACCGGCGATAGGAATTGACGAAAGGCGCATAGATCAACATCATGTCGGGGATGTAGGCTTGCAGGCCCGCGATGAAATGCCGGAAATGCGGGCTTTCACCGCCGTCCGCGTCGCTGAAAATATTTCGTCCTTCAGCATCCACAATGCTCTGGTGCAGGTGCATGGAATTACCCGGTTCCCCGGAGATGGGTTTGGCCATGAATACGGCGTTGAGCCCGTGCTTGAGCGCAATTTCCTTGGCTGCATACTTAAACAGGAAAGCCTGGTCGGCCACGGCCAACGCATCGCCATGCATCAGGTTAATCTCGTATTGCGAGGTGCCGGACTCGTGTATCCACGTATCGGACTGTACGCCGAGCAGATCGAGCGCGTTACGGAACTCATCCCAGAACGGCGCCAGCTCGTTGAGCATGTTCAGGCTATAGGCCGATTGCCCGACCTCGGCACGACCGCCGCGCGCGACTGGCGGCACCAGTGCCAAATTCGGATCGGCATTGGGCGCCGTCAGGTAAAACTCGATCTCGGGCGCCACCACCGGGGTCAAACCCTTTTCCTTATAGCGCGCCAGAACCTTGTTCAGTATGGTGCGCGGTGCAAACTCGCAGGGTTCGCCGTTGAGTTCCATGCAATCGTGAATCGCCATCGCGCGTGGCACGCTGGACCACGGCACCAGCTTGAGCGTTGCGTAATCGGGAAGCAAGCGAACGTCGGGGTCGGCATCCGGGAAAATCGGGTTATACGAATATTCGCCAGTGACACACTGCATCGGTATCGCCTGCGCAATGCGCAGCTCGGCGCCTGCTGCAAAACTACGCGCCGGCATCAGCTTGCCGCGCGGATAACCCGAGACATCGGCAAACAGGCATTCAACCTGCTGGATCTGATGCCGCTCGAAGAACGCGCTGAGAGCTTCCGCGCCGGGATATGTTTTTGTGAATGCTTCTGAATGGCTCAAACTTCTCTCCCATCGGCCGACTGCAAATATCAAGCTTGCCGCATTGATGCGATTGGAGCGCTTATAATGCCGGCGCTCCGGTATGGCAATAAATTTAACTCAGTATAGCTCGACTCGCAAACCGGCGGTCAATGCCGCCTAGTATCACGGATTGAAATCGAGCATCCGGTTTCAACGATGCGATGGAAAACTGAACACCGCCCCCTCGCGCACGCCGGCCGATGGCCAACGCTGGGTGATGGTTTTACGCCGGGTATAGAAGCGCACCGCATCCGGGCCATAGGCGCCCAGATCGCCAAACAGGGATTGCTTCCAACCGCCGAAGGAATGGTAAGCCACCGGCACCGGAAGCGGAACATTGACGCCCACCATCCCGACCTGGATATTGTCGGTAAAGTAGCGCGCCGCTTCGCCGTCGCGAGTAAAAATGCAGGTGCCGTTGCCATATTCATGGGCATCGATCAGGTCCATCGCTTCCTGCAGGGAGGCCACGCGCACCACACCGAGCACCGGGCCGAAAATCTCTTCCTGATAGATCGTCATGCCGGGTTTGACCTGATCGAACAGGCAGGCGCCGAGGTAATAACCGTCGCCGTGGCCGGGTATCTGGATATCACGCCCATCGACGACCAGGGTTGCGCCCTCGCGCACGCCTTGCTCCACGTAAGCTCGAACTTTCTGGCAGTGTTCCCTGGTGATCAACGGTCCCATGTCGCTACCGGCATCGGTGCCTGGGCCTATCTTCATGTTGGCGATTTCAGCTTTCAGGCCCGCGATAACCGCGTCCGCAGCCGCATCGCCGACCGCAACCACCAACGGTATCGCCATGCAACGCTCGCCGCAAGAGCCGTAGGCGGCGCCCATTACGGCGCTGACTGCATTGGCAATGTCGGCATCCGGCATCACCACTGCATGATTCTTGGCTCCGCCCAGTGCCTGCACGCGCTTGCCGTGCGCGCTTCCGGTTTGATAAATATATCGGGCAATCGGGGTCGAGCCGACGAAACTGACTGCTTGCACGCGCGCGTCCGTAAGCAGCGTATCGACCGCTTCCTTGTCGCCATTGACTACGTTCAAGACTCCTGGCGGCAATCCTGCCTCCAGCGCCAATTCCGCAATCAAGATCGCCGCGGACGGATCACGTTCCGACGGCTTGAGCACAAAGGTATTGCCGCAGGCAACGGCAATCGGCCACATCCACAGCGGCACCATCGCGGGAAAATTGAACGGCGTGATGCCAACGGCCACACCGAGCGGTTGAAATTCACTCCAGCAATCGATGGCGGGGCCGACATTCTTGCTATGCTCGCCTTTCAACAATTCCGGCGCGTAACTTGCGTACTCGACGTTCTCAATACCGCGTTGCAATTCACCGAGCGCATCGCTGAGCACCTTGCCATGCTCCGCCGTAATCAAGCGGCAGATTTTATCCGCGTTCAATTCCAATAGCTGTTTGAGTTTGTTCATCACCTGCGCGCGCTTGGCCGGTGGCGTATTGCGCCAGGCAGGAAAGGCCGCCTGCGCCGCCGCAATGGCGGCTTCGACAGTTTCCTTATCCGCCAGCGTGACGCGCTTTTCGGCAACGCCGATTGCCGGGTTGAATACATTTTGCAAACGGCTGCCGCCGCCAGCATGGCGACCGTTGATGAAATGTCCGATGATCGGCGTGGTTTGCATGATCGTGCTTCCTGTCGTAAAACGTTGTTATAGATTATGTGCTTCAAGCAGTTTCGTGAATGGCTTCGCCGAGCGCGCTGACGAGACTATCGATTTCGGCTTCGGTCGCGATGAACGGTGGCGCCAGTTGGATGGTGTCGCCGCCATAGCGCACGTAAAAGCCTTTCTTCCAGCAACGCATCGCTATTTCATACGGGCGGCGCGCCGGTTCGCCCGGAATGGCATCCAGGGTAAAGCCAGCAGCCAAGCCAAAGTTGCGAATATCCGTAATATGTTTGCTGCCCTTTAGGCTATGCACGGCATTTTCGAAATATGGCGCCAGTGCCTTTACGCGTTCGATGGCGTTGTCCTTGACCAAGAGGTCTAGCGCCGCCACGCCCGCAGCGCAAGCGATAGGGTGCGCCGAGTAGGTGTAACCATGGGAAAATTCCACCAGATAGTCCGGCCCGCCAGCGGCCATGAAGGTATCGTAAATTTCCTTTTTGGCGATTACACCGCCCAAAGGCTGGGCGCCATTGGTCACCTGCTTGGCAAAGGTCATCAAGTCGGGAATCACGCCAAAGGCATCGGCCCCCGTGTTTGCGCCGGAACGGCCAAAGCCGGAAATCACTTCATCGAAAATCAGCAGGATATTGTGGGCGTCGCAAATTTCGCGCAAGCGCTTTAAATATCCCTGCGGCGGGATCAATACGCCGCCAGAACCGGCAAACGGCTCGACGATCACCGCCGCGATATTCGATGCATCGTGCAGTGCAATTAAGTCCAGCAAGCCATTTGCCAATTCTGCGCCTTCGATGGGCATGCCGCGCGTAAACGCATTTTTCTTGAGCACGGTATGCGGCAAATGATCGGCCTCGATCCCTTGCCCATACATCTTGCGGTTGGCAGCAATACCACCCACGGAAATGCCGCCGAAATTAACGCCGTGATAGCCTTTTTCACGCCCGATCAAACGGGTCTTGCCGGCCTGCCCCTTGATGCGCCAGTAGGCGCGCGCCATCTTTAATGCAGTCTCCACCGCCTCCGAACCGGAGCCGGCAAAAAACACGTGATCCAGCCCGGCCGGTGTCATCTCCTTGAGCTTGTTCGCCAGCGAAAAAGCCAGCGGATGTCCGAACTGGAACGCCGGTGAATAATCGAGCGTGGCCGCTTGGCGGCTGATGGCATCGACGATCTCGGTCCGGCCATGACCGAGGCCGCTGCACCACAAACCGGAAAGTCCGTCGAAAATCTGCCTGCCATCGGCATCAGTGTAATAGCACCCTTTGGCTCCCACGATCATGCGCGGGTTCGCTTTGAAATCGCGATTGCCGGTGAAGGGCATCCAGTACGCATCCAGCCAGGCAGCATCACTGCGCGCTACGGTGTGGCTCATGTCCGGTGTTGCATCCGTTAAATTCATGGCGATCTCCAATGCAAAAAATAGGCGTCATTGGTGATTCTATGCGTCGACATTGCTCGCATAAATGATTACCTTGAACTGTTTAGTTAGCAAATTATGAAAGTAATGATGGAATCGTGCCTCGCATCTAGGTGCTGATCATTATCCACAAGTGCATGCAAGAGCTTGGCTCCTCTCTGCCCGCTTGCGGGAGAGAGGTTGGGAGAGAGGGTTTGCCATGCGCATAAAACCCCTCTCCCCTACCCCTCTCCCGCAAGCGGGCAGAGGGGAAAGTAGCACCACGACTTATGGGTAATGATCAGATCTCAGTGAGGGAACAAGAAAAACCTACACAGACAAATTCAGTCTTACAAATAAGCCTGAATCACATTGGCCAGGATGTCGAAGGCAGGTTTGATGTGCGCCTCTTCGACGCCGCCGTAACCCAACACCAACCCCTTCTCGCCCTGCTTGCTGTCGTTATAATATTTGGACAAGGGACGCACGGCGATACCGGCTTGCATCGCCCGCTCCGCAATGGCGGCATCGTCGCAATGATTCGGCAACTTCAAGACCAAATGCAACCCGGCATCGCTGCCCATCGATTTAACGATCTCCGGGGAAAAGCGGCTGGCGATAGCTTCCTGCAGAAGCGATAAACGGGTTGCGTACAGCGCCCGCATGTGGCGAATATGCGAGGTAAAAAATCCCTGCTCCATGAAGGCCGCCAGGGTTGCCTGCACCAACAGATTGCCACCGCGATGCAACTCTTCCATGCCGACCACAAACGGTTTTACCAGCGCCAACGGCAAGACCAGATAACCGAGTCGCAAGCCAGGGAATAGTGTCTTGCTGAATGTGCCCATGTAGAGCACGTTATTCGACGTATCCAATCCCTGCAGAGATGCAATCGTGCGGCCCGAATAGCGGAATTCGCTATCGTAGTCGTCTTCGATGATCCAGCAATGATGATGCTTCGCATATTCCAGCAACAGTCGCCGGCGCGCCAGGCTCATGACCATGCCCAGCGGATATTGGTGCGACGGCGAGACGAAGATGAAACGCGGCACGGCTTTGAAATCCTCTACATCCGGACTTAGCCCTTCGGCATCGACCGGAATCGCCCTGACGTTCAGGCCGGAAGCGTGCAACAGATTGCGCGTGCCCCAATAACAGGGATCTTCCAGCCACGCCAAATCGCCCGGGTCCCCGAGCAGGCGCATGCAGAGGTCGATCGATTGATGAATGCCGGCGGTGATCACCACCTGTTCCGGAACGCAATCAACCGCTCGCGTCAATTTCAAATGATCAGACAGGGCTTCGCGCAATGCCATGTGGCCACCGCCGCGGGCATAGGTCAGCGTGGACGGTGATGGATTTTGCCAGACTTTGTTTTGCAGGCGATTCCAGATGCGATGCGGAAATTGCGTCACGTCCGGCACACCGGGCACGAAGGCGCCCCACTGTTGCGGCGCGGCGCCGGCAGCATTCACCAGTTGCTGGCCGCGATGCGATAGCTTCGGGCCGGCCTGCTCGCCATCAGGAATATCCGACGCTTGCTTGCGCTCCAATTCAACCAAATCCGGCGCGGTGTCCGTCACAAAGGTGCCACTGCCCGAACGTCCTTCCACATAACCTTCTGCCAACAACTGCTCATACGCATATAAGACGGTGTTGCGGGAGATGCCCAACTCGGTCGCCAATTCGCGGCTTGACGGCAGCTTGCTGTTGACCGGCAGCACATGCTCCAGAATTGCATTGCGCAACAGCTGATAAACCTGGCGGTTGTAGGGAATCTTTGACTCTTTATCCAGATGCTGGAGCAAATAGTCGGAAAGGATGTGGGTAAGCAAGTGGCGGCGTCGGTCGGCTCAATGATCCAAACATTATAGATTCATATTGAACGGCAAAGCGGCACCATCAAACAAAATAGAACGGACCTATGTGGGAGAAGGAAAATAATCCATCATAGCGCCATGGTTCGGCTTACATCTTGAAGGAATAACATGACTACCAATAAAGAATGGCAAACCCGCAAGGATGCTGCAACGCCGCGCGGTGTCGGCGTAATGTGCAATTTCTACGCCGAGCGTGCAGAGAATTCCGAGCTATGGGATGTCGAGGGTAAACGCTATATCGACTTCGCTGCCGGTATCGCGGTACTCAATACCGGCCATCGCCATCCCAAGATTGTTGCCGCGATTACGGAGCAACTGGCGTGCTTCACGCATACCGCCTATCAGATCGTCCCCTACGGCAGCTACGTAACGCTGGCCGAAGAGATCAACCGCCTGACGCCGGGTGATCACGCCAAGAAGACGGCTTTTTTCACAACCGGTGCCGAGGCGGTGGAAAACGCGGTGAAAATCGCCCGTGCTGCCACCAAGCGTCCGGCGATTATCGCCTTTTCCGGCGCGTTTCACGGCCGCACGATGATGGGCATGGCGCTGACCGGCAAGGTCGATCCGTATAAACTCGGTTTCGGCCCTTTCCCCGGCAATGTGTATCACGCACCGTTCCCGAACTCTTTGCATGGCGTGTCGATCGCCGACTCGTTGCGCGCCCTGCAAACACTGTTGAAATCCGATGTCGATCCCAAACAGGTCGCGGCCATCATCATCGAGCCGATCCAAGGCGAAGGCGGTTTTTGCGTAGCCCCAGTGACCTTCTTGAAAGCGCTGCGCCAGTTATGCGACGAGCACGGCATTCTCTTGATTGCCGATGAAATCCAGACAGGATTCGCCCGCACCGGCAAGTTATTCGCCATGGAACATTATGGCGTCATCCCGGATCTGATGACCTTGGCCAAGAGCCTGGCTGGCGGCATGCCGCTCTCTGCGGTGTGCGGCAAGACTGAGATCATGGACGCCGCCAGCCCCGGTGGCTTGGGCGGCACCTATGCCGGCAATGCGCTTGCGGTTGCAGCGGCGCTGGCTGTGCTCGACATCATCAAGGAAGAAAATCTGGTTGAGCGCGCCAATCATCTGGGTCAGATGCTGGAACATTGTTTGCAAGAAATCAAATCCAATTCGAAAAACAAAGCCAGGATCGCAGAAATACGCGGGTACGGTTCCATGCTGGCGGTCGAATTCCAAGATCCCGACACCGGCAAACCCGATCCTGAGTTCACCAAAAAAATCCGGGAAACAGCGCTTGAAAAAGGCCTCTTGCTCCTGACTTGCGGCGTCTATGGCAATGTCATCCGCTTCCTCTACCCGCTGACCATTAGCGATGCCCTCATGCAGGAAGCGTTATCCATTCTCGATACCGTCATTCGGGAAGCTTAACGACCGACCATGCAATCCCAGGAAGAGATCCAGACCTCATGCTAAAACTGAACGATCCGAAACTTTTCAAGCAACAAGCCTATATCGACGGTCAATGGTGCGACGCCGATAATCGAAAAACCGTTTTCGTCACCAATCCAGCGAACGGGGAAGTGCTAGGCAGTGTGCCGGAAATGGGTGCGGCAGAAACCGGTCGCGCCATTTCAGCAGCGAACGCAGCGTGGAAAGGCTGGCGAGAAAAACTCGCCAAGGAGCGTTCAATCATCCTGCGCAGGTGGCATGATCTCATCCTTTCCAACAGCGAGGATCTAGCGGCGATCATGACTGCCGAACAAGGCAAGCCGCTGGCCGAAGCCCGGGGTGAAATCGCCTATGCGGCCTCGTTCATCGAATGGTTTGCGGAAGAAGGAAAACGCATCAGCGGCGACACGATCGCCACGCCGGCGCATGGCCGCCGCATCATGGTGACGAAAGAACCGATCGGCGTTTGCGCTGCAATCACGCCGTGGAATTTCCCTGCCGCCATGATCACGCGCAAGGCAGGCCCGGCATTGGCGGCAGGATGCACCATGATCGTCAAACCGGCGGAGTTGACGCCATTCTCGGCGTTGGCATTGGTGGAATTGGCGGAACGCGCCGGAATTCCACCGGGCGTGCTGAGCGTCGTAACCGGCAACGCGCCCCAGATCGGCGGCGCAATGACCGGCAACCCGCTGGTGCGCAAAGTGAGTTTCACGGGCTCCACCGCCATCGGCAAACTGTTGATGCGGCAATCGGCAGATACCGTCAAGAAGCTGTCATTGGAGTTGGGCGGAAACGCACCGTTCATCGTATTCGACGATGCCGACCTCGACGCCGCCGTCGAAGGGGCGATGGCTTCCAAATACCGCAATAGCGGCCAAACCTGCGTCTGCGCGAACCGCTTTTATATACAGGATGGCGTGTACGATGCATTCAGTGAAAAACTGGTCGCCGCCGTTCGCAAATTACAGGTCGGCGATGGCGCGGCACTCGGCACCACACAAGGCCCGCTGATTGACGAACGCGCAGTGAAGAAAGTGGAAGCACATATTATTGATGCCGTCAGCAAAGGTGCCCATGTTTTGACGGGCGGCAAACGTCACGCAATGGGACATAGCTTCTTCGAGCCGACCATCCTCGGCGATGCCACGCAGCATATGCAGGTGGCCCGCGAAGAAACCTTTGGTCCGCTGGCGCCCTTGTTCCGCTTCCATCGCGACGAAGACGTCGTGGCAATGGCGAACGATACCGAGTTTGGCCTGGCATCCTACTTCTACAGCCGTGATATCGGACGCATCTGGCGCACTGCCGAACAACTGGAATATGGCATGGTGGGCATCAATACCGGCCTCATCTCCAATGAAGTCGCGCCATTCGGTGGCATCAAACAATCCGGCTTGGGGCGTGAAGGATCAAAATACGGGATCGACGATTATCTGACCATCAAGTATTGGTGCTTGAGCGGGATGTGAACCGTCGTTAGTCGATCAAATAATTGGTTCATCCGAATATTCTATATTCATTTGGCGCAAGCACAACCCTCCGTCATTCCCGCGAAGGCGGGAATCCATAGGGCATCCGCTCGATCCAACTCACTATGGGTTCCCGCCTTCGCGGGAACGACGGGGATAAATTTTGCTAAACCTGCATTAATACATGTGTCTACCTGCAAAGAAGTCGAAACAGCCCACAATCATACAATCTTGATCCACGTCGTTTTCATTTCCGTATATTTATCAAATGCATGCAACGACTTGTCGCGCCCATTGCCCGATTGCTTGTAACCGCCGAACGGGACCGTGATATCGTCTTCATCATATTGATTGACGTGCACGGTGCCGACTCGCAGAGCCCGCGCAGTCTGATGCGCCTTGCGGATATCGGCAGTCCATATTGCTGCTTGCAGGCCGAATGACGTCGCGTTCGCAGCGCGGATCGCTTCATTGATGTCGGTGAAACTGAGCACGGAAAGCACCGGCCCGAAAATTTCTTCGCGGGCAATCCGCATGTTGTTATCCACCTTGTCGAAAATCGTCGGCGTCACGTAGAAGCCGCCGCTTTCGGTGCGGGCCTGTTCGCCGCCGGCCAGCAGTTGAGCGCCCTCTTCCTTGCCCGACGCGATAAAACCGAGCACCGACTTGAGTTGGATGCCGTCGACAATCGCGCCCATCACGGTATTCTCGTCAAGTGGATCGCCTGGCTGGAAATTGGGCACCATGGCCAGCGCCTTTTCCATGAATTGATCCTTGATCGATGCCTCGACAAACAGGCGCGACGGCGCGTTGCAGCTTTCACCCTGGTTGAAGTAAATCGAGCCGACAGCAGCGCGCACGGCGGCATCCAGGTCGGGGCAATCCGCACAAACAATGTTTGGCGACTTTCCACCCAATTCCGTCCAGGCTCGCTTCAGGTTCGATTGCCCTGCGTATTGCATGATCTGCTTGCCGATCCGGGTGGAACCGGTGAAAGCGATGCAATCCACATCCATATGCAAAGCCAATGCGCTGCCCGCTTCGTTGCCATACCCCGGCAACACATTGAACACACCGGGCGGTATCCCTGCTTGCAACGCGATTTCGGCCAGGCGCAATGCGGTCAGCGGTGATTTTTCCGATGGTTTGAGTACCACGCTGTTGCCGACCGCCAGCGCCGGTGCGATTTTCCACGACGCCATGATCATCGGATAATTCCACGGCACAATGGCAGCGACCACACCCACCGGTTCGCGCGTGATCAGGGCCAGCGTGGTGTCTACTGTCGGTGCAATTTCATCGTAGATCTTGTCGACCGCTTCGCCGTACCAGCGGATGCAGTTGGCTGTCGCCCCCACGTCAACGCTGCGGCTGTACTTGATCGGCTTGCCCATGTCGAGCGTTTCAAGCAACGCCAGTTCATCGCCATGCTGCACGATCAGGTCGGCAAATTTGATCATAATGCGCTTGCGGGCTGCGGGCGCCAGACCGGCCCAGCGGCGGTCTTCAAAGGCGTTGCGGGCCGCGGTTACGGCCGCGTCAACGTCTGCCGTATCGCAGCGCGCGACGGGGCCGAGGCTGCGACCGTCAATCGGCGAGATATCGTCAAAGGTTGCGCCAGATTTCGCCCAGACGCGCTTGCCGTCGATCACTGCACGGCCATCGATTTCCAGGGCTTTAGCGCGGTCATGCCAAAGTGTCGTTGTCATTGCGTTTCTCCATTCCACTATCAGCTCGTTATCAGCTACATCATTGCGCAATTGAGGTTGCGCATCTCGGTTTTTACTCAGGCGGCAATTGCCGCCTCCACATCAGGTTCGGGCTTTGGATTACGATAGGCAGCCGCCTGTTCTTCCGCGCGTCGGCGCTCCTGGCGCGCCAGCCACAGGCTACCTAACAATACGCCCAATCCGACCACGGCGACGGTGATCGTCGCCACCACATTAACCGAAGGATTGAGCCCGAGGCGGGCGCGCGAGAACAATACCAGCGGCAGCGTGGTCGTGCCTGGGCCGGACAAAAAGGCACTGGTCACCACATCATCAAGGGAAATCGTAAACGTCAACAGCCACGCAGAGACCAGCGATTGCGCAATCAGCGGCAAGGTCACCAGATAGAAGACCTGGAACGGCTTGCAGCCGAGATCCATTGCCGCTTCTTCCAGCGATTTATCCATGCCGACCAGGCGCGATTGAATCACCACCGCTGCGTACGACGTGCAAATCGAGGTATGCCCGATCCAGATCGTCAGCAAACCGCGCCGGCCGAAGAACTGATCGCAGGAAACAAAGAATAGCAAAAGGGATAAACCGGTAATGACTTCCGGCACCACCAGTGGCGCGTTGATGTGCGCGATGAATAATGCGCGTCCCCGAAAACGCGTATAACGGACCATGACGAATGCAGCCAGCGTGCCGAGTATGACCGAGGCGCTCGCCGACATCAGCGCGATCTTGACCGACACCAGGAAACCATCGATGATTTCCGTATCGTCCAAAATTGCCGCGTACCATTTCAACGAGAAATGCGTCCACAGGCTCGCCAATTTGGACTCGTTAAAAGAGAACACGATCAGAGTCAGGATCGGCAGATAGAGAAATGCGTAACCGCAGATCAACCAGGTTAAACCGAATCGATTGCGCATGATCAAGTCCCCTTTGCTGCGCCGCTATCGGCTTGATATTTGTTGAACACCGCCAGCGGAATCAGAATCAACACCACCATCGACACGGCGACTGCAGATGCCATGGTCCAGTCATTGTTGCTGAAAAATTCGTTCCACAGCGTACGGCCTATCATTTGCGTTTCCGGCCCACCCAATAATTCAGGAATCACATATTCACCGAGACTTGGGATGAACACCAGCATGGAACCGGCTATGATCCCCGCCTTGGAAAGCGGCACCGTGATCAGCCAGAACGTGGTCAACGGGCGCGCACCGAGGTCGGAAGCGGCCTCCAGCAGAGTCAGGTTCATTTTCACCAGCGTCGAATACAAAGGCAGGATCATGAATGGCAGATAGGTATAAACCAGGCCGACCATCATCGAAAACGAGGTGTACATCATCTTGATCGGCGAGTCGATGACATGCGCCCAGATCAGGAAATTATTGATCACCCCGTTGTCGTCGAGCAAACCCTTCCAGGCGTATACGCGGAGCAGGTAGGAAGTCCAGAACGGCAACGTCACGAGCATCAACAGGGTCGGTCGCCAGGTAGCCGGGGCACGCGCCATGAAGTAGGCAAACGGATAGCCGACAATCAAGCAAATCACCGTGTTGAGGGCGGCTAATTTGATCGAATACCAATAGGTATAAACGTACAGTGAATCCGTCATCAGGAACAGGTAATTCGATACGCGGACACGCAGGATGGCCACACCGTCTATGTAGTCGAACAAGTCCTTGAAACGGATTCCTTCCGTGTCGGAAATGCTGAGTTTGAAAACGATGAGAAACGGCAAGGAGAAAAACAGGATCAGGAAGATATAGGGAATTCCGATCACGCTGCGTTTTCCCCAGCCTTTCCTGAGCGCCGGCGAGTGCCAGAAATTTTCGATCCGCTTCATCATTGGGTCAGCACCATCAGCGACGTGTCGCGCCACACGGCGAAGACCGACGCGCCCCGTTCCAGCATGTCGCTATGCCGCTCCGTGCTGGGAATGGTGACCTGCAACTGCAGGCCGCTGTCGAGAATCACACGGTAACCCGAGGAAGCGCCGAAGTAGGCGCTTTCCTTGATCTTGCCTTGCACGCAGTTGTGGCGCCGATCGGCTGGCGCTTCGCGCTGCAGCACAATATTCTCCGGCCTCAAAGCAGCGCACAGCGTCATGCCGAGCGCGCCGCTGATGCCATGCCCGACATACAATTTCCCGTGCGGGGTTTCGATGACGCAGTGATCAGGCTGGTCTTCAACCAGCGTGCCCTGGAACAAATTGACGTTGCCGATGAAATCCGCAACGAAGCGGCAATTGGGTGTTTCATAAATCTCTTGCGGTGTGCCGACTTGCTTGATGGCGCCGCTACTCATGATGGCAATGCGGTCGGCCATCGTCATCGCTTCTTCCTGGTCGTGCGTCACCATGACGCACGTGACACCGACTTTCTTGATGATGTTTTTCAATTCAAACTGGGTTTGCTCGCGCAGTTTGCGATCGAGCGCGCCAAGCGGCTCATCCAGCAACAGCAGGCGCGGTTCAAGCGCCAGGCTGCGCGCCAGGGCGACCCGTTGCTGCTGCCCGCCCGATAATTGATGAGGCTTACGTTTGGCGTAGGGTTTGAGCTGGACCAAGGCCAGCATTTGCTCGACTTGATCGGCGACTTTGCGTTTGTCCAGTTTCTGTCGCTTGAGACCAAACGCAATGTTTTCCCACACGGTCATATGCGGGAACAAGGCATACGACTGGAACATCATGTTGATCGGACGTTCGTAGGGCGGCATTGCCGAAATCTCGACGCCGCCCAAATTGATGCTGCCGCTGGTCGGCGTCTCGAATCCCGCGAGCATCCGCAACAAGGTCGATTTGCCGCACCCAGAGGAGCCGAGCAAGGCAAAAATTTCGCCCTTGCGAATATCAACCGTGACGTCGTCGACTGCCGCGACGCTGTCAAATTCCTTGCTGAGACGATGGATACGCAAATAGCTTGCGTCGTTCATGCCATTCTCTTGTGCGAATCCAGATGGTTGCATCGTGCGTCATTCTCCAATATTTACTTCGAATAATTTAACGTGAGCTCTTTCAAAGGCCAGTCTTGAATGACGTATAAAGCCGGGTTCGCAAGCGCCTGATATCGTTGGTCACCGAATCGGGCGGCACCATCGTCCCGAGAACGTCGCCTTCCAAAAATACCGCTTTGTTTGCCCTGATCTCGGGATTGATGAACTTGTCTGCGGCCCTGACCGGGTTGTCGTAGAACACCTTGTTGACGATGCCTGCCTGCACTTCCGGGCGATAGATGAAGTTGATCCACTTGTAGGCATTTTCAACATGTTCTGCGTCTGCTGGAATCGCCATGGTATCGAAGAAAAGAATGGCGCCGCTTTTGGGCAGGAGGATTTCTACATGCTGGCCATTTTTCGCTTCCTTGGCGCGTTGCGAGGCAATGCCGATGTCGCCGTTGAAGCCGACTGCAAGGCATAAGGAGCCGTTGGCGAGATCGTTGATGTATCCGGATGAGGAAAAGAGCGTAATCGAGGGGCGGATTGCAGCCAGTAATTTCGCCGCATCCTGATAATCGGCAGGCACTTTGCTATACGGCGGGCGGCCGAGATAACGTAGCGCTGCCGGAAACAGCTCATCGCCTGAATCGAGCACCGATATCCCGCACGACTTAAGCCTCTGCGCGTATTCGGGCTTGAACAACAGATCCCACGAATTGCCGGGCATCGGCAAATTACCCAACGCCGTCTTGACCTGGTCGACGTTAATGCCAAGCGTTGTGATGCCCCACAGCCATGGCGCAAGATGGTCGTTATTGGGGTCCAGGGTCGCCAGCGTCTTCAACACATATGGATCGACATTCGCCAGATTGGGAATCCGGCTTTTGTCCAGCTTCTTGAACAAACCGCCCTCAAGCTGGATCTTTGCCCAATTCGACGATGGTACGACGATGTCGTATCCGGTTTGCCGTGCCAGGAGTTTCGCATGCAGCGTTTCGTTCGCATCGTAGGTATCGAAATGCACCTTGATGCCGGTCTCTTTTTCAAAATCCTGAACCGTGGTCTCGCCGATATAGTCGGACCAGGTATAGATATTGAGGACTTTCTCTTCGCTTTCCTTATCTGTCGTCGAATGCGTGCAACCCAACAAAAAGCTGCTGAATGCGAACGCAACCAGCAGCTTCAAACCACTACCAACAGTATGCTTTAGCAGACACATTCTTTTCCCTCTTGCCTCCACGCTTAGTTTGCTCGATCCCAAAGAAGTGAGTTATGTTTCACATCAATCCGCGCGTCTGCAAATCTTTCAGCGTTGCATCGAGACAAACCCTGATCAATGCAATCATTTCATCGATTTGGGCCCGCGTCATGACCAGAGGCGGCGCAATGATCATGCGGTTGCTGCCAACGGCACGCATGATCATGCCGTTGCCGAACATATGTCCGCGGCAGATCATGCCGACATCCAGTTCAGGGGAAAAAAACTCGCAATCATGCACCTTCTCGGCTTTTTTCCTGACCAGCACCAGGCCGGCCGTAAAGCCCACTGTTTCAGCCATGCCGACCAAGGGATGGTCAACCAGCTTTTCAAAGCATTGCTTCAGATAGGGGCCGGTATCATCGCGCACCCTTTCGACCAGCTTTTCGGTTTCCAGGATACGGATATTTTCCAGCGCTGCGGCGCAGGCGACCGGATGACCTGAGTAGGTGAACCCGTGGTTGAAGTCGCCGCCCTTGTTGATCAGCACGTCCGCCACCTTGTCACCCACCATGACGCCACCCAGCGGGATGTAGCCGGAAGTGACGCCTTTGGCAAAAGTCATCAGGTCCGGCTTGACGCCGAAGTACTCGCATCCGAACCAATGACCGAGGCGACCGAAACCGCAAATCACTTCATCCGTTACCAGCAAAATCCCGTATTTGTCGCAGATACGTTGAATTTCCGGCCAGTACGTGGATGGCGGGATAATGACGCCGCCGGCGCCCTGAACCGGCTCGCCGATGAAGGCCGCAACCTTGTCGACGCCGACTTCGAGAATTTTATCTTCCAACCATGATGCCGCTTTCAACCCGAACTCTTCCGGCGTCATCCCTTTGCCGTTTTCCAGGTAGTAGGGTTGGCCGATATGGACGATACCAGGAATCGGCAAACCGCCTTGCTCGTGCATGTAAGACATGCCGCCTAACGACGCGCCGGCCATGGTGCTGCCGTGATAGGCGTTTTGCCTGCCGATGATCACATGCCGATCGGGGCAGCCTTGCAAGTCCCAATAGCGACGCACCATGCGCACGATGGTGTCATTGCCTTCAGAGCCGGAGCAGGTGAAAAAGACGTGGTTGAATTGCGGTGGCGCGAGGGCGGCCAGCTTGGCCGCCAGTTTAGCCGCCGGCACATTGGTAGTCTGGAAGAAACTGTTATAAAAAGGCAGTTGCTCCATTTGCGCATAGACTGCTTCGGAAATGCTGGTGCGCCCGTAGCCGACGTTGACGCACCACAGGCCGGACATGCCGTCTATCAGGCGCTTGCCTTCAGAGTCCCAGATGTACACTCCCTCGCCCTTGACCATCACGCGGGCGCCATGACTGGCCAGCGATTTAAAATCAGTGAACGGATGCAGGTAGTGCGCGCTATCGATTTCTTGTATTGCGCGGGTATCGATGGCTGCTTGTTTCCGGCCGGGCGCAGGTGCGACTGCGGGTACGACGATGGCCGCTGGAGTAAACGGATTTGATTGCATGATCGGCTTTCAAGTTTGTTGGGCATGCGGCGGCGCCAATATTCGGTATTCGGCGTCCGTCGCTTTCAATTCGGCCGATGCTGTCGGCGTAATCCGGTCGAGTCTGCCCGGCCGGATATGGCCGCCTCATCGGCAACGATTCACTAAACGTGTAATAGCAAGTGCTCACGCTCCCAGGGGCTGATGACGGTCATGAATTCCTGATGCTCCAGATCCTTGATCGCGGCATACACGTCGATAAAGCGATCGCCCAGCACATTGCGCAAATGCTTTTCGGCGCGCAAGCCGGACAATGCTTCCGACAGGCTTTGCGGCAACTGGAAGTCGAGATCGTAGGCGCTATCGACCGTTATCGGCGTCGGCTCAAGATGCTCGGTCATGCCGAGGTAACCGCAGGCCAGCGTGACTGCCAACGCTAAGTACGGATTGGCGTCGGCGCCAACGACGCGGTTTTCGACGCGGCGATCCTGCGGGCCGGATTCGGGTACGCGGAAACCGACCGTGCGATTATCGCGGCCCCATTGGATATTGATCGGGGCGGCGGTGTGGCGCACGATGCGGCGGTAGGAATTGACGTACGGTGCAACCAGCGCCATCGCCGCCGGCATATAGCGTTGCAAGCCGCCGATGTAATGCATGAAGGCAGTCGAAGCCGTGCCATCCTCTTTGCTGAAAATATTCTTGCCGGTCTTGCTGTCGACTACGCTCTGGTGGATATGCATGGCCGAGCCAGGCTCGCCCGTCATCGGCTTGGCCATGAAGGTGGCGTACATATCATGCTTCAACGCTGCTTCGCGCAGTGTGCGCTTGAAGAAAAATACCTTGTCGGCCAAAGCCAGCGGCTCCCCGTGCAGAAAATTGATTTCCATCTGGCCGGCACCGATTTCATGGATCAGCGTATCGACGTCGAGTTGCATCAGTTCGCAATAATCGTAGATGTCTTCGAACAGCGGATCGAATTCATTGACCGCATCGATGCTGTAAATCTGGCGACTGGTTTCGGCTCGCCCGCTACGCCCGACCGGGGGGCGCAAAGGAAGATCGGGGTCGGTATTCTTGGCGGTCAGATAGAATTCCAGTTCCGGTGCGACAATCGGCGACCAGCCCTTGTCGGCGTACAGATCCAGTACCCTGCGCAACACCGAGCGTGGGGCAAAATCGACTAGCGTGCCATCGCTGAAATAGCAATCGTGGATCACCTGCGCAGTCGGGTCGATGGCCCAGGGAACCAGGGTGATGGTATTCGGGTCGGCGCGCAGTATCATGTCGCGATCCGTGGCCGAGATGGCGCGGTCATAGGCAGCGTCATCCTTCGGGTAATTGCCGGTGACTGTCATGCCGAGTACGGCTTCGGGCATGCGCATACCGCGTTCTTCTGTGAATTTTCCGCGTGGAAGAATTTTCCCGCGGGCGACGCCGGTCAAGTCCGGCACTAAACATTCAATTTCCGTGACCCGTTTTTCGTTCAGCCACAAATCCATGTCGCTGTAGGTAAAATTTTTGCGTAAGGACATAATGCTTTCTCTCGTTTGACTTGCGATGCATGGCGCTCCAAATTCCCGACGCCATGAAGAAAATCGATTGCTCTGCAATTACAGCCTGCGCCCCTAAGGTACGCGCCGCGCCCATTTCTCAAATGTTTCCACGCGCGCCTCCCTGCTTCTTTGATTGATATTCGCGACAGGCCGCGCCGAAGGCGGCAAATAGTTTCATTGAATCCGGATTTTCAGTAACACGCCATTCCGGATGCCATTGCAAAGCCAGGGTGAAACCGGCGGCGCCTTCCACGCTGTAGGCTTCCACCAGCCCGTCTTCGGCGTGCGCCTCGACACGCAAACCGGGTGCAAGCCGGTCAATACCTTGGCCATGCAGCGAATTGACCATGATTTCAGTTGCGCCGCCAAGGATCTCCGCCATGCGGCCTCCGGCGCTGATTCGCACCGGATGCGCCGGTGCATATTGTTCGTCGGGTGGCTTGCTCGAATCATCGCGGTGATCCATCATTCCCGGCACTTCATGCACCGCCTGGTGCAAGCTGCCGCCGAGCGCGACATTGATTTCTTGTGCGCCGCGGCAAATCGAGAGCAAGGGAATGCCGCGCTCCACAACAGCCCTGATCAAGGGCAAAGTGGTTGCATCCCGTGCGAGATCCAGAGGCAAGGACGGGTTATGCACTTCTTGGCCAAAATGGCTGGGGTGCACGTTGGATGGAGATCCGGTCAGCATCACGCCGTCAACAGCGCTCAAGAGTCCATCCAAATCCATGGCATCACCAATCGCTGGCAAAACCAGGGGCATGCAATTGGCGCCATCGATAACCGCTTGAACATATTTCACCTGCGTGGCGAAATACGGATGGTAGCCAATGTCTTTAACGCAGGATGGGACTATAACGATAGGTCGGTGCATGATCAGTATCCACGTCTGCCTGAGGGCGCCTCTACACATTCACTGTGCTGTTTTAAAGGCATCCACATCTGTTAAGGAAAGGATTTTCTGCTTTTAGAGCCAATTTATTCAATAAAATTATATTCCGATACACCACCTAAAATATACGCCAATTGTGCTGTTTATCTATGAATATTTCATTGGTATGTAGCTTATGTTGAATTTGGTATATTTAGTAGCTCCACTTTATCAAAAACCATGGAACCACTTCAACATTGCCAGTCGCGAGGCGATTTCTCCAACCGGTCAGAAAGTATTTTGTGGCAATCAACCGGCCACGAGGACGCGTGAAAAGACAGGGAAATCAATCGATGAATTGGAATGAAGGTAGTTTTCCGGCCAGCGCTTCGCCGCGCGGAAAATGATCACTGCCGGGAACGACATTTACTTAAGCACAGTTGGGTAGCGGCGAAGTCCGCGTGGGCACAACAACCTTTGCCCACGCTACTTTTTGCAAGCGCGATCTGCACCCAAGGTGCAAAATCGCGCGGCAGGTTACTGGAAATTCCAACGATGCTGCTTAGAACTTGGTTGCGAGACTTAGGCCTATGCTGCGTGGAAAAACGCGATAGCCCTCGACAATCGAGGCGACCTGCGGATGCTGGATAATGGTATCGTTGTTCAACGCATTCTTGATAAAGAATGTGAAGTCGATTTTATCAAAGGATACTCCGGTACTAAAATCGACCGTATAGTATTCCGGCCGCTCATAGTCGGTTTGGCTCGGGTCCAGAGAGCCATGACTGCTACCGACCCAGTGTATTCCACCGAGCACGAATGCACTCTTCTCACCTAGTGCGAAGTTATATTGCGCGGTCGTTGAGGCGTTAAATTTCGGCACGCCTTCAATCGGTGCTCCGGAGACCGCACCGATGACGCCTTGTTGCACGCCCTGGTCATTGGTCAATACTGCCTTCACATACCCGCCGGACAAGCTCAGCGTCAGGCCGGAAACCGGTTTGGCCTTGATTTCCACTTCAAAACCTTTGCTGGTTGCATTGCCGGCATTGGCCTCATAGGTGTAGGTGCAAGTCGGCAAATAAACGTCTTGCTGGATGTTTTTCCAGTTGACGAAAAAGATATCGGAATTAATGGAAAGGTGATTATTGAAGAAGCGCGATTTATCACCCAGCTCATAACTCCAAAGGCTGTCTGACGCATAGGTGGTGGGCGCCTGCGAGATACCGATTGTCGCCAAGTCGGCCGCGCAGGTGGTCGGCGGAACATAGGTATTGGCGCCGCCCAAGCGGAAACCTTTGGCGACACTGGAATAGAGGGTATCGGTCGGATCAACTTCCCAGGTCAGCGAATATTTCGGCGTGAATGCCGTCGACGACTGATTGGCGCCGCCCGAATCGCCGGCGCCGGCAAGATAAAGGGCATTATCCTGGGCCAGGGTATCGGTTGCCTTCAAGAAGCGCGCACCGATGGTGCCGTGCAACGTGGGCGTGAAATAGTAGCTGATGTCGCCAAACACGGAAGTCTGTTGTTCATGGTAATGGAAAGCGCCATAGAACGAGTCATCACCGGGCAAGTCGCCCGGATACCCGCCCGGTAGAACAGTCGGATCGGAAGGGCTGACGCCGAATGAAGCGAAGGTGGAATTGATGCCGTAGATCGGATCGTTCTCGATGATGTTCGTGTGCTGGTCCGAAACATAGACGCCGCCGACCCAGGTCCAGGGAGATCCATGCGGGTCATACGCCTTGGACGCAATCCGGAGTTCCTGCGAAAATTGGCGCACTTGGTTGTCCAGGAAAACTGCCGAGGGCAAGTCGGCGATCGCCGGAGCCAGGCCGGCCGGTGCAGGCGGCGAATTGATGAAGGTCGACAGGGAATAGCTGTTGTAGAGCGATCCATTCTGGATGCGGTCGAATTTGCGCTGGAAATAGCTGGTGACCGATGTAATGTCGAAATTGTCGCGGCTATAATTCAACGTCACGGTAGGAACCAGCAAGACGTCGGTGGACGGTTCGCGCACCTGTTTTTGCGCCTCATAATCCGGCAGTCCCAGCGTGAACGCGCCGATGTCGTGCGCGTCGATCTTTTGATAGTACACCGAGGGTGTAATCGTCAAATCGTGCGTTGGCTTCCATTTCAATGCGATGCGCAGCTCCTGGTCATCAAGTTTATTGATGTCGTTGGAGATGACGTTACCATTGCCATCGACCTGGTTGATATAGCCGCCTGTGTGCTCTACCTGCGCGCCGATGCGCAACGCCAATTCATCGTCGATAAGCGGCAAGTTGCCCACCACATTGCTGGAGTAATTCATGCTGCCGCCCTTGGTGTTGGACACCTCGGCATAGGCATCTACTTCGCGCTGCGCGAAGTCGGGCTGGTTCGCGATGAATTTGATTGTACCGCCCATCGAGCTGGCGCCGTACAAGGTGCCCTGAGGGCCGCGCAGCACTTCGACGCGGTCCAGGTCAAAAAATTTCGGCTCCACGGTTCCCATGCTGTAGACGTTGCCAACGGTGATGGATGTGTCATCCAGATACACGCCGACAGTGGCCGCTCCGGCAGCGGAACTGATGCCGCGGACTTCGATATTTTCAGTGCCTGGGCCGGCGCCGCCGTTGCCGCTGGCGGCGGTAAATGAAATGTTCGGTACTGAGCGGGTCAGGTCGGTGAAGTCGGTAACGTGTTCGGCTTGCAAGTCGGCACCGCTCAAAGCGGTAATACTCATGGCGACCTTGTTCGGGTCTTCTTTGCGCTTCTGCGCGGTCACGGTGATGGTTTCGATCTGGTCTGAAACGACCTTGGAGGGGCTGGGTGTCGCTTGTTGAGGTTTGGCGCCGCTCGCGGCAGGAGCTTGACTCACCGCTGCCGCATCGGGCTTGTCCGCTGCCGGCGGCGACTGTTGCGCCCAGGCTGATGCGACCAAGAGAGTCGATGCTGTTGCAATGGCGCAGTCAAAAGTTACCCGTTTATTACTTCCCATACTTAACCTCCGTGATAAGTGTGATGTAACGATTGTTTGGTTCCGCTTTTTATCTAATTTGTTATTTAATTCTTACAAAGCGAACAGCATACAGATGACGTCCACGCAGCGCAAAATTCTTGTTGCGCGCCATCATCCGAATTGAATTCAACTCCTCCCCGTAAGACAAGATCGAAATAAAACTGAAGCACTTATTTTCCACGTCTTAAAATAGTGCAAATTTTGGAACTGGAACCAATTTAGTGCAAAAAATGTTATTCTTGCGCACCACTTTGGCTTTATAATTATTGCGCCATACCGCCTATGGAACTTAATTGCGTCGAGCTTAAATGAAATTTGGTATCCTTTATAGCTCCACTTTAATAATGTCGATGGCACCACTTATTAGATAGCGATTTTTCCCATGTCCGCATCGCGAATTCTGAACGCAGCACTGGACCAGGCAGACTTCCACCCCAATCTGCCGCAGCAACGCCGCCTCTATGAAGCGGCGCGCGCAGCGATCTTGCGGCAACAGCTCGTTGCCGGCAGCAGACTGCCTTCGACTCGCATTGTCGCAATCGAGCTGGGAATTGCGCGCAATACCGTGATCGCTGCATTTAAGCAACTCTCTGCGGAAGGCTATGTCTCTACGCTACCGGGCAGCGGCACATTCGTTGCGGCCACGCTACCGGAGAGTCCGCTGCCTGACTATGCACACATCGAGCCAGCCCATCCCGGCAACCTTCCTGCCCCCAGCGGGAACGCGTCGAACTTGTCCAAGCGAGGCTTGCAACTGACCACCTA
>Ga0302315_10001374_pt1 | contig 24738 bp, 25 predicted proteins | sample III_Palsa_N3_1_FD_200532 | JGI IMG/M metagenome (GOLD analysis project Ga0302315, IMG submission 200532) | Peat permafrost microbial communities from Stordalen Mire near Abisko, Sweden - III_Palsa_N3_1 | ecosystem: Environmental > Terrestrial > Soil > Palsa > Peat permafrost | place: Sweden...
CAAACATAAGGGCCACTTCGCCAATGCTGTAGTACATCTTCTCTATATGTTTTTCTTTATAGGGCACTTAGGGGTTTTGGTTTAAAGTTTAAAATTAAGCAATAAAGGAGTTAAAAAGGAAGGGTGTTTATAAAAAAATAAAGGGCCCTTTTGGCCCTCTTAAAATTACGTTATTTTATTAAATTTAATTGCTCTACTAATCCTCCCTTAGCAAGGATGCCAAAAGGCAAAGCTGATTAACTTATCGTCTTTGAACTTTAAGAAAAACATACTATCCTGTTTGCCTCCAGGGGAGAACCTTACAAATTGATACATTTTTTTTGTATCAGCAGGGTCTGACCTGAAAAAGGATAAATTGACGGAGTTAGGAAATACTTCTTTCAAATCATCTACGGTTGTGGCTTTGCTTAACGTTACAAGAGGGTGTTCTATAGTAAATTTACCATCAGTAAAATCTATCAAATCTATCTCTGCCTTGTCGCCTATAACGTGGAAAGTACTTTCTCCATACCAGTATTGCTTTAGCCCTTTATTTTTAACCGAATCGGAATAGGGCCCGCATTCGTAGTTGGGTTTAACAATACTATCGGGTTTTCCAAAGGCCTCGGTTAGTTCTTTCAGACTTGTATAGAAAGGTATTCCATTTACTTTGATATTATTAACCGTTAAAGTGTCCGGGGCATACTTCTTATCCGGCTCATTCATTGACCGTTGCTCCATAGAAGTTAAGGAATCCGATTTTATAATAATGTTATCTGCCCCTGCCTCTTTAGTTGAAGTTTTATTACATGAAGCCAGGAGTAGTGTTACTATTAAAAAGAGTGAAGAAGTTAAAAAAGTTAAATAAGCTTTAAATTTCATAATTAGTTAGTACTGAATATTATTAAAAAATTTCATTCTAGCTATAATTAGCAAGAATGAGTAAATAGTCTTTGTAAAGCTAATCACTCTATTGAAGGCAAGCAATAGCGTTTAGTCCAAGTCTAAGAAAGCGACTGATTTTCAACCTCGGCAAATTCAAGTATTTTCTCGTACTCGGTTGGGTTAAGGTCGTTAAAGAAGTAATGCACCGGGTTCACTTTTCTGCCGTCGTGTATCACCTCGTAATGCACATGGGGCGCTGTAGAGGCTCCGGTGTTTCCGCTATAGCCTATCAGTTCCCCGCGTTTTACTTTTTGCCCTACTTTAACGTTAAAACGGTCTAAGTGGGCATATTTGGTTACGTAGCCGTAGCCGTGGTCTACCTCTATTTCTTTGCCATAACCGCCAAGGTTGGTGGTTACTACTTTTACTATGCCATCGCCAGTTGAATATACCGGAGTTCCTCTGGGGGTAGAGAAATCGCAGCCGGTATGCATCATTTTTACTTTATAAATAGGGTGAATACGCATCCCGAAACCAGAAACCAGCTTGGTTAATTCTTTATTAGGCACGGGTTGTATAGCAGGTATGCTGGCTAACATTTGCGTTTTGCTTTTTGCCAGTTTCGCAATCTCGTCGTACGACTTGGATTGGGAATACATTTGCCTTTTAAGGTTATCCACCTTTAACAAGGCGCTCATAATCAGTTCGTCGCTTTCCAGTCCTTTATCTAACAGATTCTTGTATTTGGCGACTCCTTCATAACTCACACGGGCCACTGGGGTAGGCTCAGCTTCAAAAATAACCCGGTAAATATTATCGTCGCGTTCTTTAAGGGCAGCCATTACTGCATTAGTCTGTTCCATTTCTTTGGTCATCAAATCGTAGTACAGCTCCAGTTGTTCGTTTTCTTTTTCCAAATAAGCCTCCCTGGGCGAGCGGAAGTAGCTCATATAAGCCAATACCAAAGCGGCGGAGAATATAAGGGACACGAACAGGAAGCCCAGGGTGTTGATAATTACGTCCCAGGCGCTTACTTTAAGCCGCTCGTATTTGCAGGTCTCTGTATCGTAGTAATATTTTATCCTTGCCATCTGTTCGGATTGTTTCTATTTCTGTTAAATTTGCAATTTAATAACGGAATTTTACTCGTAGGAGCATTGTTCCCTAAAGAATTAACGTTTAAACCTAAAATTATTAAAACATTATCCACACATGGAGGCTAAAGTCATAAGACAACAATTTCTGGATTTCTTCCGTTCCAAAGGCCACCAAATCGTACCTTCCGCCCCAATAGTTGTTAAAAACGACCCTACATTAATGTTTACAAATGCAGGGATGAACCAGTTTAAAGACTACTTTCTGGGCAACGAAACCCCCAAATATACAAGAATTGCCGATACTCAGAAATGTTTAAGGGTATCGGGTAAGCACAACGACCTGGAAGAAGTAGGGTTGGATACCTATCACCATACCATGTTTGAGATGTTAGGAAACTGGTCTTTTGGGGATTATTTTAAGAAAGAAGCCATAGAATGGTCTTGGGAATTATTAACCCAGGTATATAAACTACCCAAAGACCGCATTTATGTTACCGTATTCGGGGGAGATAAGACGGAAGGGCTGGAAGTGGACAACGAGGCCTTTGATATTTGGAAAAGAGTTATAGGCGGGACAGACAGGATACTTTACGGCTCTAAAAAAGATAACTTCTGGGAAATGGGCGACCAGGGGCCCTGCGGTCCTTGCTCGGAAATACACGTGGATATAAGGCCGGAAAGCGATATCGCTAAAAAACCGGGTAAGGATTTGGTGAACGATGGGCATCCGCAAGTGATAGAAATTTGGAACAACGTATTTATACAATACAACAGGTTAGCCAACGGAACCCTGGAACAGTTGCCTGCCAAGCATGTGGATACGGGTATGGGCTTTGAACGCCTTTGCATGGTGGTTCAAAATAAACAATCCAATTACGATACGGATGTTTTCCAACCCATCATCCAATACATTGCCAGTGCTTCGGATATAAAATACGGCGCTTCCGAAAAGTCTGACATTGCCATGCGCGTATTGGCAGACCATATTAGGGCGATTTCTTTTACTATTGCAGACGGCCAGTTGCCGTCTAATAACAAAGCGGGGTATGTGATTAGAAGAATATTACGTAGGGCGGTGCGCTACCAGTACACCTTCCTGAACGTTAAAGAGCCTTTCTTGTACCGATTGGTTCCGGTGTTGGCAAACCAGATGGCGGAGGTCTTCCCGGAATTGAAAGCCCAGCAGGACTTTGTGCAAAAGGTAATACAGGAAGAAGAACTGTCCTTCCTGAGAACGCTGGAAGTAGGCCTGAAAAAGCTTGACCAGATAAAGACAGAGCTAAAGTCAAAAGTAATAGATGGCAAAGTAGTATTTGAATTGTACGATACCTTTGGCTTCCCGGTGGATTTAACGGCATTGATAGCCAGAGAAAGCGGGCTTACTATAGATGAAGAAGGCTTTACCAAAGAAATGGCCGCCCAGAAAGAGCGTTCTAAAAAAGCGGCAGAAACGGAAACAGGCGACTGGACATTAGTAAAAGACGAGGATAAAATAGAGTTTGTTGGTTACGACCAGTTAAAAGCGCATTCTAAAATAGTTAAGTACCGCAAGGTATCATCCAAAGCAAAAGACCAGTACCAGATAGTACTGGATGTAACGCCATTTTATGCAGAGAGTGGCGGGCAGGCTGGAGATACAGGTTATTTGCAACATGGCAAAGAGAAAATAGCTGTTGTAGATACTAAAAAAGAAAACGATCTGATTATACATTTTACCGATAGGCTTCCCGGTGAGATGGGAGTTGACTTTGAAGCGGTGGTGGATGTAAAGAGAAGAACGCTTACTGAAAATAACCACAGCGCTACGCACTTACTGCATGCTGCATTAAAGCAGGTACTGGGCGCCCACGTAAACCAGAAGGGTTCTTACGTAAGCGATAAGATCCTTCGCTTCGACTTTTCTCATTTCTCAAAAATGACGGATGAAGAGTTGGCAAAGGTTGAGAAAATAGTAAATGAGAAGGTGAGGGAAAATATTTACCTGGACGAAAAAAGAAACGTGCCTATTAACGATGCTAAAAAGTTAGGGGCTATGGCTTTATTCGGCGAGAAGTACGGCGAGTTTGTACGGGTTATTACCTTTAATAAAGACTACTCCATAGAGCTTTGCGGTGGAACCCACGTTGCCGCAACGGGGCAAATAGGCTTGTTTAAAATAATAGGTGAAAGTTCCGTAGCGGCAGGTGTGAGAAGGATAGAGGCGGTAACGGCTATAGAGGCTGAGAACTATGTGAACGAACAACTGGCAGCTTTGCATCAGGTAGCGGAGATTCTAAAAGGCCCTAAAGATATTGTAAAGGCTGCTCTGGAACTGGTGGAAGAAAAAAGCAAACTGCAAAAACAGTTGGAAGAGTTGTACGCAAAGCAAGGCAAAGAAATAAAAGAACAGTTGCTGGGTAAAATCTACAAACCGAATGGCGTGAATTACATTATCGAGAAAGTAGAAATAGCCTCTGCCGATGCGTTGAAGCAAATCGCTTTTGACTTGAAGGCAAAAGTAGACGATCTTTATCTTGTGCTGGCGGCTGATATAGAAGGTAAACCGCAAATAACGGTAATGCTTTCGGACAACCTTGTAAGCGATAAAAAACTAAACGCCAGTAACATTGTCCGCGAACTGGCAAAGGAAATACAAGGCGGCGGCGGCGGACAGCCGTTCTACGCTACCGCTGGAGGCAAAGACATAAAAGGCCTGGACAGGGTAGTAGAAAAAGCGAAAGAAATTATTAAAAAATAACAAAAGGCCGAAGCCTTATATTATGGATCAATCGATAAGGAATAAATATCAACCGGTAATAGGACTAGAGGTACATGCTCAGTTGTTGACGCAAAGTAAAATATTTGCTTCCGACTTTAATGAGTATGGAAATCTGCCAAATACCAACGTTAGCGCCATTACACTTGCTCACCCGGGTACGCTGCCTATGCTTAATAAGAAGGTAGTAGAGTTTACTATTAAAATTGGCCTGGCCTGCAAGTGTAGTATTACCAGAACAACTTTCTTTGACCGAAAAAATTATTTTTACCCCGACCTTCCAAAAGGCTACCAAACCACGCAAGACAAAGCGCCTATCTGTAAAGGAGGGGTAATACCTATTAAAACAAAAGACGGCTTAGAAAAGATCATAACCCTGAACCGCATACACATGGAGGATGACGCGGGAAAAAATATGCACCTTGAAGGAGAGACTGATACACTGGTTGACTTTAACCGTGCCGGGGTTCCTTTGATTGAAATAGTAACAGAGCCTGATTTACGCTCGTCGGATGAGGCATTTGCTTTGCTTACCGAGATAAGAAAGCTGGTGCGTTATCTGGAAATATGCGACGGCAACATGGAGGAGGGTTCCATGCGATGCGACGCCAACGTTTCTGTGATGCTGAAAGGAAGTAAAAAGTATGGCAAAAAGGTAGAGGTGAAAAATATGAACTCTATCCGTAACGTTCAGCGAGCGATTGATTTTGAAATAGACAGGCAAATTGCAGAAATAGAGGGGGGGAGTATTATTCTTTCGGAAACCCGCCAGTTTGACGCTACAACCGGCCTTACTTACGAAATGAGAACTAAAGAAGAGCTGAACGACTACCGCTATTTTCCTGAACCGGATTTGCAGCCAATGCATATCTCGGAAGAATGGCTGAATAGTATTAAAGCTTCTTTGCCAGCGCTTCCGCATGAGTTGTATAAGAAATTCATAAACGAATATAAATTACCGGAGTACGATGCGGTGGTATTATCAGATACCAAAGAAATAGCCTTGTATTTTGAAGACCTTTGCAGCAAAACAAAAAACTACAAGGCAGCGTCTAACTGGGTAATGGGGCCGGTTAAATCTTACCTGAATGAATTAACGCTTCATGTAAGCGAGTTTCCGGTTACTACAGAGGCGGTAGCTGATATTATTGCTTTGGTAGAATCCGGCAAGGTCAGCTATTCCTCTGCTTCGCAAAAGATATTCCCTGAAATGCTAAATGGAGATAAGAGAAGTCCTTTGCAAATTGCAGAGCAATTGAATCTAATCCAGGAAAGCAATACCGATTCCTTGCAGCCTATTATTGACGAAGTATTGTCTAAGAACCCTGGTAAAGTAGCTGAATACAAAGGCGGGAAAACAGGGATATTGGGAATGTTTATGGGTGAGGTGATGAAGGCGAGCAAGGGAAAGGCAGACCCAAAAGTGGCTACCGAACTGTTAAAGCAATCGCTTGAAGCATAATGAAAAAACTTATTATTCTGGCTATTGCCCTAATAACTTTTTCCTGTACAAATACTGCTATGGAGGAAAAAAAAGTAGAGAAGGCGGCTGAAGAGTCCTCCCCGAAACAGGAAACTACTTCTCCTACGGTGGCCCCTCTAAGCGTGGGGATAAGGGTAGGCGATGTCGCCCCGGAAATTTATCTTCCTAATTTAAACGGTAAATCTGTTAGCCTTTACTCATTAAGGGGTAAATATGTATTAGTAGATTTCTGGGCTTCCTGGTGCGGGCCCTGCCGTTACGAAAATCCGAACCTGGTAAAACTCTATAGTAAATACAAGGAAAAAGGCTTGGAGATATATGGGGTATCTTTAGATCAGGATAAAGAGAGTTGGGAGAACGCTGTAAAAAAAGATGGTATTACCTGGATACAGGTGTCTGATTTAAGCCAGTGGAACTCTGTCGTAGTACCCTTGTACCAGTTGGAAGTTATTCCGGCATCTTTTTTATTGAATAAAGATGGGAAAATAATAGCCAGTTATTTGCGCGGCCCCGACCTGGAAAACACTTTAAAACAACTACTTGGGGAGTAATATAAAATAAATAACAATATGGATTTATACACCAACTGTGAGTCATTATTAAAACTAGGTGCTTGTATTTCTCTAACAATTATTGCTATTTCAGTATGCTATGTGGCAGCTAGAATAGACTTAGGTTATTTTGGAGATGCCAAAGAAGATAAAGTTAAAGCGTTTTATAGATTATTGTTTAATGTATTTATATTTCTGAGTTTAATAGTAATTTCAATACTGGGAATAATAGAATATTTTGGTAAAGAAATAACCATATTACTTATTTTTTCTTGTTTGGTTTCTTTAGGAGTAAAAATTACATACGATATATTGAAGAAAGGGTAATTTATCATGATCTATAAATTTTTACTACTGCTTTTTCCTTTCTTATTTTTTAGTAAATCAAATAGTAATTTACCTGTGGATGAAAAGGTAGAAAGTACGCTGGAAGTTTATACGCTGGAAACGGGAGAGAGAAAAATAATTTATACAGCCAAAGAACATTTTGAAGCGCCTAACTGGTCAAGAGATGGGAGTTTTTTTGTATACAATAGTAGTGGGAAAATCTATACTTTGCCGATAGGTGGAGGAACTTCAACACTATTAAACACTGGCTTTGCCACACATTGCAATAATGATCATGGCATTTCTCCTGATAATATTCAGTTAGTAGTTAGCCATCACGAAGAGAAAACAGGGAAATCTGTTATTTACACGTTACCCTTAAAAGGAGGGGAGCCGAAACAGATAACTCCTAATAGCCCTTCCTACTGGCACGGCTGGTCGCCGGATGGCAAAACATTGGCTTATTGTGCAGAACGTAATGGCGAATTCGACATTTATACTATACCAGTAAATGGAGGTGAAGAAAAAAGATTAACAACAGCAAAAGGATTGGACGATGGGCCGGACTATACCGCCGATGGGAAATATATTTACTTCAATTCGGTGCGCACCGGTAAGATGAAAATATGGAGAATGTTTGCTGATGGCAGTAAACAAGAACAGGTAACTTTTGACGAATACAACGATTGGTTTGCACACCCTTCGCCGGACGGAAAATGGATTGTGATGGTGTCTTACGCAAGCGATGTGGAAGGGCATCCAGCCAATAAGGATGTAACCCTGCGACTAATGCCTTTAAGCGGCGGAACGCCTAAAGTTATTGCCAAATTATTCGGAGGGCAAGGCACTATAAACGTGCCTTCCTGGTCTCCTGATAGTAAACAGTTTGCTTTTGTTAGTTATAAATTAGTAAAATAAAAGCGTTTATAGTTCCGCTTTTACTTTTTGTAATAGCTTTAGCGTTGCTCGTACACCGTCTTCCTCGCTAAGGCGTTCTCCTTCGTACTCTATCCCTACATAGCCAGTATACCCAGCGTCTTTTACGATCTTCATTATCTTTAGGTAGTCAATAGTAGTTTCATTGCCCTCAGCGTCAAAGTCAAAAGTTTTAGCGCTTACGCCCTTGGCATAAGGCATAAGCTCTTTTACTCCCTCGTATCGGTCATAATTTTCGGTAGGGCTTATCTTGAAATTGCCAAAATCGGGTAATGTGCCGCAGCGTTTGTTATTTACTTGCTTAATTACTTCAGAAAGTAATTTACCATTAGAAGAAAAGCCGCCGTGGTTTTCTACTATCACATTCATATCATTTTTGGCGCCGTATTCAGTTAATTTTCCCAGCCCTTCAACGGCTGCCTTTTGCCAGTCTTCTGCCGAAGCGTCGCCCTTTAGATTTACCCGTATGGCATGACAACCCAAAAATTTGGCTGCATCCACCCATTTGTAGTGCTTTTCCACGGCTTTGTCACGTATTTCTTTCTTAAGGCTTGCCAGAGGGCCTTCCTCGTCAATCATAATCAGCACGCTTCTTACCCCATTGTCATCTGCCCGTTTTTTCAGGCTTTTTAGGAATTCCATATCCTGCGCCTTGTCCTTAAAAAACTGATTCACGTATTCCACCGCTTCTATTCCGTAATCGTTTTTTGCTTTGGCCGCAAAATCGAGGGGAGTCATTTTATTGGTGAATAATGCCTTGTGAAAAGACCATTGCGCCAACGATATTTTAAAATCAAATTTCATCTTTTCTTTTTCATCGGCATAAAGAAAGGAGGCAGGGGATAGCAAGGTAAGCCCTCCGGCCAGTAAACCTGCTTTCTTTAAAAAATCGCGTCTGTCGTTACTCATATATGAATTTAATGGTTTTTATATTATTGCTTTTAATTTATGCTAACTGGTTTTTGAGCCGATGATTTAGTAGGTAGTTTTTTCCTGAATATGTTCAGCAAACCATATACTATTATAAGAATAGCCGGTAAAATGGCAACATGCCTCAACGTAGCAGCCCCGCCAGCCAGTTTCGCTTTTGCCCATAACATACCCTCGGCAGACTGTGCAGAAGCTGTTTTTAAAACGTCTACATCAAATCCATCCGGAATATTTAGGGCTGTTTGCGTTTCGTAAAACGACCCTATATAAGGATGAATAAGTGAGGATACAAACATTCCTGTCGCCCCCATAATGGACAACCCAACAGCCCCGGTTTTAGGAAGAGTTTCGGAAATAAATGCCATAAGCGTAGGAAAGAAGTAACAAACTCCAACCGCAAATACTCCTGCCGCAGCGAATAGCCAGTAGCCTGAAAGCTGGCTAAGGAGGTATAGGCCTGCACAGGAAAATATGGCGGAAAAAAGTAATATGCCTATCGAAGAAAGCCTTTTTTCAATATCACCTGCAAAATACCGCCCTATTGTCATTAACCCGCTTATAAATACAAGCACTAGTATGGACGGCACTCCACTGTTACCTAATAGTTCAGGAATCCACTGGTTAGCGCCTAATTCAGTGCAGGAACTAAGTATTGAGCAGGTTATAAGAAATATGAAGAGGGGTTTAGTGCATTCCTTCAGCATATCTTTATAAGATACGCCTGCCGCCACCCGTTCTGTAACCGGAAATTTCTGCCCATAAAATAAAAAACCATAAATTAAGATAGGAATAAGTATAAAGCCGGTCTGCACCTGCCAGTTGAGATCAAATTGTCCCATGAAGTAAGATGCAACTCCCCCTATTACTATCCCCCCGGGAAACCACATGTGAAACTGGTTGATTTTTTTTGTTTTCTCGTCGCTATAAATAGTAGCGACCAGTGGGTTACAGGCAGCCTCTACCATGCCGTTTGAGATTCCTATAAGCAGGGTAGATGCAAATAATGACCAAAAGCTTGTTGACAAGATAGTAAAAACAATGCCTGCTATATGACCCCCAAAAGCGAAAATCAGCAGTTTTCTCATACCCAGCACATCGCATAAAGACCCGCCAATAAATACAGCTAGAGAAAAGCCCCAAAAAGCAGGCCCAATTACAACACCCATGTCCTTACTTGAAATGCCAAACTCAGTTCCCATAGAACTTATGAGGTTGGCTCTTATACCAAAAGTCATGGCAGTGGCTATTAAGGCTACGCAGGAAGCTGTAAATAATCTGCCCTTATGAATGTCTTTTTGCATGAAAAGAGTTTTACCCAATAAATTGTATTTGTTAAATTCTATTCCAAATTAAATTATATCCTTGTAATTTGAAAACTTAAATTTTGACGCAGTAAAAATGAAAAGAAAGATAAGAATGGGAATGGTAGGCGGGGGGAAGGACGCTTTTATAGGAGCAGTGCACCGTATGGCGGCTTCTTTGGATGGCGAAATAGAGTTGGTATGCGGGGCTTTTAGCAGTAAAGTTTCCAAATCAAAAGAGACGGGCGATGAACTTGGACTGGAAGCTGGAAGAGTATATGTCTCGTTTGAGGAAATGATAAGCAAAGAAAAGGAACTGCCAAAAGAAGTTCGGATGAATTTTGTTTCCATAGTTACTCCTAATTATTTGCATTTTACGCCTTGTCAACTGGCTTTGCAAAACAGATTTCATGTGCTGTGCGAGAAGCCCTTAGCTTTTTCATTACAAGAAGCCAAGGAACTGGAACAGCTGGTTAAAGAGACGGGATTGATTTTTGGCCTTACCCATAACTATACTGGCTACCCCATGGTAAAGGAAGCCAGGGAATTTGTAAAGAGCGGTAAGTTGGGTAAACTACGGAAGATAGTAGCGGAGTACCCTCAGGGTTGGCTTGCTGCTAATATAGAAAGCGCAGGTCAGAAGCAGGCAGAGTGGAGGACTGACCCTGCTAAAGCTGGGATAAGTTGCTGCGTGGCAGATATAGGAACCCATGCTGAGAACCTGGCAGAATATATTACCGGGTTAAAGATAAAAGAGCTAAGCGCCGACGTTACTACTTTTGTGGAAGGAAGGTTGCTAGACGATGATGCCAATGTATTGCTTAGGTTTGACAACGGGGCAAAGGGAATACTATTTGCCAGCCAGGTAGCGGCAGGGGAAGAGAATGAACTGAAGATAAGAGTATACGGGGAGAAAGGCGGTATTGAGTGGCTGCAATCGGAACCCAATAGTCTGATAGTAAAACTAGATGGACAGCCGAAACAAATTTATAGAACAGGAGTTGATAAGGGCTATCTTTCTAAAAGCGCTTTGACGCATACACGTCTTCCTGGGGGCCATCCGGAAGGATATATAGAATCTATGGCTAATTTGTACCGTAATTTTTCTTTTGCCATAAGGGCGAGGATTGAAGGGCAACAGGAGAATATAGAATTATATGACTTTCCTACTATTACAGACGGGGTAAGGGGGATGCGTTTTATTGAAGCAGTCATTGAATCGGGTAAAAATAATTCTGCCTGGGTTAAACTATAAGATACTATTACTATGAGAACATTAAAAGGACCCGCTATTTTTCTGGCTCAGTTTCTGGATGATAAAGCGCCGTTCAATTCTTTAAAAACGATTTGTGAATGGGCGGCAGGGCTAGGTTTTAAAGGCGTGCAACTGCCTACCTGGGACAAGCGGTGCATGGACTTGCAAAAGGCGGCGGAAAGCAAAACTTATGCGGATGAACTGAAGGGAATAGTAAATGAGGCTGGATTAGAAATCACGGAACTATCTACTCATTTACAAGGGCAATTGGTGGCCAGCCACCCTGCCTATAATGAAGCCTTTGACGCTTTTGCCCCGGCAGAATTTAAAGGTAATTACGAGACCAGAACAGAATGGGCGGTACAACAATTAATTTATAGCGCCAAAGCCAGCCAAAATTTAGGATTAAACGCCGAGGCTACTTTTTCAGGAGCCTTGCTTTGGCATACGGTATATCCTTGGCCGCAACGAAAAGAGGGGTTGGTACAACAGGGTTTCAAAGAACTTGCTAAACGGTGGCTTCCAATATTAAACGTTTTTGACGAGGTTGGATTGGATTTGTGCTATGAAATACATCCGGGAGAAGATTTGCACGATGGAGTAACATTTGAACGCTTCCTGGAAGCTACGAACAATCACCCCAGGGTTAAAATCCTTTACGACCCCAGCCATTTTGTTTTGCAGCAATTGAATTACCTGGATTATATAGACATCTACCATCCGTACATTAAGATGTTTCATGTAAAGGATGCGGAATTTAACCCAACCGGAAGGTCTGGTATATATGGCGGTTATCAGGAATGGATAGACAGGCCGGGAAGGTTTAGGTCGTTGGGGGATGGGCAGGTGAATTTTAAGGCGATATTCAGTAAGCTTGCCCAGTATGACTTCCCAGGCTGGGCAGTGCTGGAGTGGGAATGCTGCTTAAAACATCCCGAAGACGGGGCAAGGGAAGGGGCCGAGTTTATAAAGAAGCATATTATAAGGGTAACCGATAAAAGCTTTGACGATTTTGCGGGTTAAGAAATTGTTAATTAATTAAAACGTTTTATCATCGAACTATTGAAACGATTTGTCTAATAAATTAATAGCGTATTATTTCTATTTGTACATTTGGTTTCCATAGCTGGTTGAAAGATACCCGGAGGTTCTTGTATCCCATACAGGTCTTCCGGGTTTTTTCTTTTAAGGGGTAGATTTTAGCAGTCAACATGGGGGCAATCGTGACGCTTTTTCTGATTTTCCTGGTCTCTTATTTTTATTTGGGTGGGAGTTAAATGATGTATACAGGCGCTTAATAACAAAACGCCTGTAAGAAGAATTACTGTTGGAACATGAGAATTCATATAAAGAGTAGAGTATAAGTAAAGCTTACTTTACTCTATCCATATAATCTCCTGTACGAGTATCTACCCTTATTTTTTCACCGATTTCTATAAACAGAGGCACTTTAATTACAGCGCCAGTTTCCAGCGTAGCTGGTTTTAGCGTTTTAGTAGCAGTGTCGCCCCTGGCGCCCGGTTCGGTGTAGGTTACTTCCAGTTCAGCAGAGTTGGGAGCTTCTGCATATACAGGGGTTTCTCCGTCAAAGGAGATAATTACCTGCATACCTTCTTTCATAAATTTAAAGCTGTCGCCAAAAAGCTCTTCGGGTATATTTACCTGCTCATAGTTTTCTACATCCATACAAACAAGGCTGTTGCCTTCTTTGTATAAGTATTGGTAATTTCTTGTTTCTACCCTAACCAGTTCAACTTCTTCACCGGCCCTAAACCTATTCTCTACAAGTTTTCCCGTTCTTACGTTCCTCATTTTTACCTGGTAAAATGCCCGCAGGTTGCCGGGCGTCCTGTGTTCGTACTCCAATACAACAACAAGTTCGTTGTTAAATCTTAAAAAAGCGCCTTTTGAAAGGTCTGATGTAGTTGCCATAATTTAAATTTTGTCAAAATTAAAAAAGATTTGCAAATACCGCTACGCGATAGGTAAAATGAATTTAATAAACCTTTTAAGCATCCTTTTTGCTCTTTTTTGTAACTTACATCGCTGAGTTATATAAAAAGGGCTTTTAGCATATATTTTTTTCAGTTCATGAAAATTTCAGTATGAGGTCAAGCAATTTATCATTTAACCATAGAATTTTAAGGCTGGGAGATAACAAATGGACGTTACTGGCGACCAGGTTTTTGTATGTGTTTATATTACTAAATGCGGTTATTTTATGCTTGGAAACAGTTAAAGAGTTTAACCATTGGAGGCCTTATTTTGAGGTATTTGAAGTTGTTTGCGTTGTGGTTTTTTCTATTGAATACGTCTGCCACCTAGTTTACGCCCATGCCGAGGGAAAGCTTTTTAAATATGCATTTTCTTTCCTGGGGCTTATTGACCTGATTTCCATACTGCCTTTTTACATTGGCGACGTTCATTTGACTTTTGTTAAGATACTGAGACTGTTTAGGATGCTGAGGATATTGAAGATATACCGGTACTCGGAACATATACAAACTATTATAGGCGTGATACGGAGCAAGATAGAATACCTTACCGCTATAATGCTGGCTACTAGCGTTGTACTTTTCTTCTGCGCCTATACTACCTACTATTTTGAGCACGAGGTGCAGCCCGATAAGTTTCCTAACATATTTGCGGCGCTGTGGTGGGGGGTGGCTACCCTTACCACCATTGGCTACGGCGATATATACCCTGTTACCGTAGGGGGCAAAGTGATGGCCTCTGTACTGGCTTTGCTGGGTATAGGGCTTATTGCCATACCTTCGGGCATACTTAGCGCGGGTTTTGTGGAGGTAATGGATAAGAAAAGGAAAAGGGGCAAATAAGCCTCCGGCTTTTTTCTAATAGTTTGTGCCAATTGGCACAGCAAAGCATTTTTTTGACTAACATCAAATTTATTAAATAGTAAATTAAGGCCTGGGGTTTTGTGCTACTTAAAAAACTACTAGTTGAGGAGTTTTCTTACATGCATAAAAATTTCGCTCTGTTATTTCCCTGTAAATTTTCCTGTTATTTCCTGATAATTTGTCTGTTTTTGGGAGTAGGTATGTAAGTTTTTTGCCCTTTTGACACGTCCTGAAATAGCTTTAAATTGTTTTTTGCATTATTAATTTTGGTGGATGTATGATTTTTGCCGTTTTTGAAGATGTGCCAGTTGGCATTTTTTTAGTTTAAAGTTCAAATGTTTTTAAAGAAAAGTGAAGTATTTAACCCAACTGTCTATTTAGAAAATAAGAGTAGCATACATATTAATACTTAAAGAAAAAGTTGTTTTGCGTGGCTTGCCTCCACGGCCGGAAAGGCCGAGTTCCCACAACGGCTCTTGCTTACAACCCGCACGGTCTCCACTGCTTCGCCCAAAGGTTGAAAGAGGAGCCTAACGTGGGAACTGATAGAGGAAAAAATTGTAAATTTGCGAAGGTAGTTTTAGGGTAAAACCAAGAGAATAAAATAGTAAATAAAATGGAAACTGAAAAAATTATTCAAACACTAACAGATGTTTTTGAGGGCGCTGATGAACGCAACTGGCAAAAAGTGTTGGACGCTATGGCAGCGACTGTACTACTAGACTATTCGTCTCTGACAGGCAACCCGGCGGCGTTACTACCCTCTTCTGAAATTGTTGAGACATGGAAGGGTTTTCTCCCGGGATTTGATAAAACGCATCACCAGGTTTTTAATTTTAAAGTATCTGAAAATGGCAACGTTGCTATGGTAACTTTTGACGGCAAAGCAGACCATTTTATTGATAACCAAGTATGGACTGTTGAAGGGGCCTATGATGCCGAAGTAATGCAACTAACTAGTAAATGGGTAGTGAGTAAATTAAAATTTAACTTCTCTGAACAAAGCGGAAACTCCAATTTACCAGCCCTGGCAATTGAAAGATTGAATAATTTGAAATAGTAGCTATTAAGTTAATCACTCGCCAGGAGGCGAGCGATTGCGTTTAGCTACCTACTAACTAATAACCCCCTTTATATACTCTATGGTGCGTTTTTCTTTTGGGTTTTCAAGTATTTCGTGGGCGGGGCCGTGCTCTACTATTTCGCCCAGGTACATAAATATAATATAGTCGGCAATGCGCCTGGCCTGGCGCAGTATGTGGGTTACTACTACTATGGTGTACTTTTCCTTCAGCTCTATAAACTTTTGCTCTATATGGTGGCTGGAGATAGGGTCCAGCGCAGAGGTGGGTTCATCGCCCAATATAATTTCCGGCTCTACCGCCAACCCTCTTGCTAAACATAATCGTTGCTGCTGGCCTATAGACAACCTGGAAGCCGGGCTGTGCAGCCTGTCCTTTACTTCTTCCCATAAACTTGCTTCACGCAGGTAGTGCTCTACCAGGTCGTGCATCTCGCTTTTGCTTTTCTTAAAGCTGTGTATGCGCGGGCCAAAGGCAATGTTGTCGTAAATAGACATGGGCAGGGGGTAGGGCCTTTGAGACAACAGCCCCATTTTTTTCCTCAGCCTTGTTACTTCGGCATCCGGGGCAAATATGTCCTCGTTATCTACTAATACTTTTCCGGTTAGTTTTGTTCCATCATCGTCCGGGGAGATAAGGCGGTTAAAACATTTCAGCAGGGTGGTTTTTCCGCAGCCAGAGGGGCCTATAATGGCGGTAATCTTCTGGGTGGGGATGGTAATATTTATATTTTTTAGCACATGGTTTTGCCCAAAATATACATTAAGGTTCTCTACAGAAATAGTTCCGTCGTTGATAGTATCTATTAGTTTAGGTTCCATAGGCGCTAGGTCGTTTTTGGTGTCTATGATTTTAGGTTCCATAGTTACAATATTTTGTTTTTCAAATAGCGTTTGGTAATAAACCTTGTGCCAAGGCTTATCGCCAAAATAATGATAGTAAGTATAAGCGCCGAAGCGTAAGCGCGCTGCTGCACTTCGTGTATGGGGGTGCTCAACTGGAAGAAGATGGCAAGGGGCAATGTAGCCACAGGGTTGCTCAGCGACTCAGGCACATAGTCGCTGTAACCGGCGGTAAACATCACAGAGGCGGCGTCGCCCACGCCTCTTCCGAAGGAGATTAATATAGCGGTAATAATACCCGGCATCCCCTGTTTTATTACTACTTTAAAAGCAGTCTCGAAACGGGTGGCGCCTAAAGAGTACGAAGCGTCTAATAGTCCTTGGGGAGTTGTGCGAATTACCTCGTCCATGGCCCTTATCATAATAGGTATAATAAGAAGCGCAACGGTAAACGTACCTGCCAGCAGTGAAACTTTAAGGCCAATAACCGTCATTACGCTAAAGGCAAAAGCGCCGTATACAATAGAGGGTATTCCCCAGAGCACATCCAGGCAAAGCCTGGTAAAGCTGGCAAATTTGGATTTCTTTTTGCGGTAAACGTTTAAGTACAATACTACCGGAAGACTCATGAAGAATGCAATAACAGTAGCTCCCCCTGCCAGGTAAAGCGAACCGACTATGGCATTTAGCACCCCGCCGCCTTTGCCCATGTAGTAACCTCCCTGTGGCGTTTCTGTAACCATGGCCCAAGACATAGATGGAAGCCCTTTTAAAAGGATACTGGCCAGTATTACCACCAGGCTAAGTACTATAAGCAGGGTGGCTATCTGCATTATAACAATAAATATACGTTCTTCTATAAATTTCCGTTGCATTACTCTACGCTCCTTTCTACCCGGTGTAATATAATCCGGGAGATGATGTTAAATATCAGTACAATCACAAATAGTATCAGGGACGAGAACAGCAAGGCCGAGTCGTACATGGGTATGGAAAGCATTTCTCCGTAATTGTTTGCCAGTAAAGCCGTAAGCGGGTAACCAGGGTCGAACGATGAGTGCGGAATGCGGGCAACATTGCCTACTACCATTAGCACAGCCAGCGTTTCGCCAAACGCGCGCGACAGGCCAAGCACCACGGCGGATACTATGCCCGGCCCTGCTTTACGCAGCACTACAAGTTTAACGGTTTGCCACTTGGTTGCGCCTAATGAAAGCGAGGCGTTTCTCAGATTTTCGGAAATAGTGCTAAATACATCCAGCAGTACGTGAATAATGATTGGAAATACCATGATGGATAATACTATGCCCCCGGTAAGTATGCAATAGCCTGTGGAGGTTTTACCAAAAGCAGGAGCGACCACATCGCTAACAAATGGAACTATAACAATAATTCCCCATATCCCGAATATGACGGAAGGTATCCCCGCCAGGATATCTATAAAAGGGTTTATCCATTGAAGGATTCTTTTGGGGGCATATTCTGATAAATAGATGGCGCAAAGCAGACATAGGGGGACGGCTATAACTATAGATATGCCAGTTACCCACAGCGTACTAATTATAAAAGGGAATAAGCCAAACTTTCCTTTTAAGGGAAACCACTCGGTAGAAAATAGTAAATCGTAAAGGCTTTCTGTTTCGAGTATAGGAAGCGATTTATAAACCAGGCCAATGGCGATAAGAACCAATACAATAATATTGAACCAGGTAAAGTACATCATTACCCGACTTCCAATAGTATCTGTTAATATTCTGCTTTTAAAACTCATGCTACTATGCGGCAATAGGTTTTAAGTTGAGCGGGGAAGCGCTCTGGATGAGAGTAAAAATAGGGCCTGTTGAATAAGACAAATAAGTGTAATTTAAAATTTGGTTCATCTATAGAAATTATAGACAAAGTTACGTTATAAAAGGAACTTATGAAAGTATCTTTCTTTTTTTTGCTTTTGTTTTTACAACGTCCTGTAGCGTTGTGCCATCCAGAATGTCGGCGGTCTCATCGCGCACCATTTTCATTATCTTTCGTATAGCGCAGGTTTTTTCATCATCGCACTCATCGCATTTGCGGTAAGCAATCTGACTCACGCAGCTTATTGGGGCCAGGGGGCCGTCTAGTATTCGTATAATTTGCCCGAAGGTAATTTCAGAAGGGTCTTTTCCCAGTTTGTAGCCGCCTTCTTTACCGCGTTTGCTGTAAAGAAGCCCGTGTTTTCTTAGCTCAAGCAATATATTTTCCAGGAATTTTTGGGGGATATTCTCTTTTTCTGCAAGTTCCGAAATCTGAATTAATTCATCGGACTTGGCTAAATACAAAAGGGCTTTTAAGGCGTACTTGCTTTTTTTAGTTAACATTTCTTATACTTAACAATCTATTCGCGGACAATCTCCGGGGTTTCTTTTCTGGCGTTTTTTCTGTTTTTTAATTCTTTTCTCAACACTCATTTTGTGGCTTTTGCAGGAGCTTTCTGTAAAAGAGAAAGAAAATAAGACTGTGGCAAGGAAAAAAGTAAACAGGCTAAATCGCTTCATTTATTGGTTTTAAACTACTGATAAATTACGTAAAATATCCGGTAAATCAATTTATAATACTATTATTTTATAGTAATTCTATATAATTTGTAAATATAAAAGAACTATTTTTTATAATATTAAGCAAATAGTTGTAAAAGAACAGGCAATAAATATTATTTTTATAAACGCTTTGCTCTTTAATCTATTATTAAGGAATTAAGACAAATTAAAGAAAACTTTATACCAACTATAAACCTTATTGGTTAAGAATAATTAACTTGAAATTATGAGATTCATCCTAAAATTTATTATTGTATCGCTGGCAGTTTACTTTGTTTCCAAAGTTCTGAAAGGAATCTATTTTCATTCTGCGTTTTCGGCTTTTATATTCGTGGCTGTTTTTGGCATACTCAATATTCTGGTAAAGCCGTTGCTTATTATATTTACCATTCCTATTACAATTTTAACGCTGGGTTTGTTCCTTTTTGTTATAAATGCCGTAATAGTACTTATAGCGGATGCGGTAATACCCGGCTTTGATGTAGCCAACTTCTGGTGGGCATTGCTTTTCAGCATTATCATATCTGTTATACAGTCTGTTACAGAAGCCCTTTTTGATGGCGACCAGGTATAAAGCAAGCAGTTATGGATGCAGAGAAGAAAAAAACGATAGAAGGTTTGGTTTACCCTTCTCTGTTTGTAGTGGCGCTGTGGCTGGTTAAACTTTTTGAGTATTATTTTAAAACCAGTTTTGCTACTTATGGCATAAGGCCGCGTAATTTAAAAGGAATACCCGGCATAGCTATTTCCCCGCTTATTCATAGCGGCTTCAATCATCTTATTTCCAATACGCTGCCTTTGCTTATCCTGGGTATCATTATCTGTTATTTCTATCGTAAAATAGCTTTTGATGTGTTCTTTTGGGTATACCTGCTTACGGGGATATGGGTATGGGTTGCCGCCGATGGGAATGATTACCACATTGGAGCGAGCGGATTGATCTATGGCTTTGCCAGCTTTTTATTCTTTAGCGGTCTTTTCCGCAAAGATTTAAGGGCTATAGCCCTTGCGCTTTTGGTGGCCTTTGTTTATGGCGGCCTTGCCTGGGGAATATTACCGTCTCACAAGGGAATTTCCTGGGAGTCGCATTTTTTTGGTAGCTTATCCGGAGGGTTTTGCGCTTATTATTACCGAAAGGTGGATGTTAGCGGCAATGGGGGTGAAAATCAATTAGAAAGCCAATTGACGGAAGAAAATAAGGAAGTTTTACAACCTTAACCCAACCGTCCATTCTATAAAGTCCGCCGAGCCATAATGGATTAATAAGGCGCTCATAACAAATACTTTATCAGTAATATAATATTTTAAGCCGTACCGCTGGTAAACCGGAGGGTCCAGCTTTAAAGGATTATAAAGATATACCCCAAGCTGTGTAAGCAAGCCTAATTTTTTGTAACTAAATTCATGCCCAACAGCAAAGCCTAGTTTGTAGTAAAAAATAGGCCGGAATTTGCCAAGCGACTGGTTAAAATTGTATCCGGTATCTGCATAATTGGCTTTATTGAGCCCATCGTAGAACAGGTCAATACCAGCCATGACAGTGCTTTTATGATTGAGCCTTCTGCCCGCAAAAACAGAGGCGGTAGAACTGAAATAGTCGGGCCCGTTTACAGGATAGGTTTACTCCACCGGCTAATGATACTAAAAGAACATTCTTCCTTTTAAAACGTGGAATAGAATCGTTGTAATGACGTGGAGAAGTTGGCCCGGAAATTCCAATCCCTACGTTAACGGTAACCAGGTTTAGCCCCTGGTCTGGCACTTTGGTTACTCCGTTAGAGATATGGGTTATTCCCAGCCCGGCATTTATATCCGTATTTTTTATTTTGAAATAGTAATTTATCCGGCCGCTACAGGTAAAATTTAAACGCGTACTTATCGCGTCGTTTGCATAATTGTCGTAGGTATTAAATCTTTTTTCTACAAAAGCTGCGCCATAACCCAATCGGAAATAAAGTTGGTTTTTTGGCTTATCTAGTATTTTTAAATTATATGTAGGAGAAAGGCAAAGTGCATTCCCAAGCGGCTTAGAAGGGTCGAAAATAAAATATTGCATGGCAGCACCTAATTGCGGATATTTATAAAGCTGGTCGTAGTAGTTTTTGCCTGTAGTCCGTTTCATGACCTCCAGTTCCACAGCAGAGGGATGTTGATTAATTAATTGGGCAACTTCCTCGTTAGTTTGGATGATGAAGCCGTAATGGTACTTTAAGCTAACGGTATAATCTGAAAGATTTATTTTTTTTTGGGCTATAACATTAGATAAGGAAAAGGTTAGTAGTAAAAAGGCAATAAAATTTCCCTTCATTAAGATAGTTATTTTTGAAAAACTTAAAATTAAATGACTTTAATGAATTAAAGTTACTTTTTTGACTTTATTTTAACTGGGTTGTCGTTATTAAAACAGCTCATTATTATCATTAACTAATTTTTTTGGCTAACTAGGGGCAACTTTTAAAACAATATGCCCAAAACAGAAAAAGCATTACTAGCCTTTGCCATTGTGGCCCTTATAGCCGCTATTGCCTCTCGCCTATTATTTCCACAAATAGCTTTACAGGTTCTTTATCTGGTCATTGTTTCACAAGTGGTTTTGCTTGGGTTTTATATTACTCACTCTACTTCTCTTATTTATCGTATTCTATTCGCAGCATTTATTTTAGGTTGGCTTGGAACGTTGTTTGAGCTTTTTCATCAGCCATACTGGCGGGTTGTTTATTCATTTAAGTATTTTTCAGAATTGGCTTTGGGCATATTAATGTTATTTAAAATAGGGCTTTTCTTAAAAAAAGACGGATTCCAATTATTTACATTTCTGCTTGGCTTATTGCTTATATTGCCCGCCGTGTATTCTCTTGGACTTGTTTTCCATTTAATACCCGGCGATCAGGGAAACCTCTCCGACGTTTTATATATTCCTCTATCAGGGGTTATATTTACGGTGATGAGCAACAATAACCTTTGGGCAGATTATACTAAGCAAGAGCGTTATGCTATTACTTATGTGCTCATTATGATTACTCTTCCTGTTGCAGAATATATTTTAGAAAATTATATTCAGATATGAATTTAAAAGACCGAGTAGCTATAGTAACAGGGGCCAGTAAGGGAATAGGGCTAAGTACGACTAAAGCCCTGCTGGAACAAGGTATGAAGGTAGCGGCATGGAGCCGCACCAGCCCGGACTTTATGCACGAGAACCTGCATTTTTACCCTACGGATGTAAGTAAAGTAGATTCAGTTAATAACTCTTTCAACGAAACTGTAAAAGATTTAGGGGAACATATTGCCGTACTTGTTAACAATGCCGGTATAGGTTATTCTGCCTTAATAGAAGAAATGCCTGTGGAAGAGTGGGAGGAACTATTTGCAGTAAACGTGCATGGGCTATTTTATTGCTCCCAAATGGTGATACCCAAGATGAAGGAAGTTGGGGAAGGACATATTATTAACATAGCTTCTCTGGCCGGAACAACTGGAACTGAAATGTTGTCAGGATATTGTGGAACAAAATTTGCCGTTAGGGGTATTTCGGAAGCCATGTTTAAAGAACTAAGGGACTATGGAGTAAAAGTAACCTGTATTAATCCAGGTTCTGTACAAACTAATTTTTTTAAAAGAACAGATAGCATACAAGGCAGCGAGAATAAGCTTCATGCCGAAGATGTAACGGAGGCCATCCTTTTTGTTCTTAAATCATCGGCGAACGCTCTTCCATCGGAATTGGATATAAGGCCGCTTATGCCAAAAGGAAGAAAAAAACTTTGAAAAAAGTGTTACTTTTGAAGTCTGAATGAGTGTAGTTGTTTCTGACCTTGTAAAAATCTACAAAACGCAAAATGCGGTAAATCATATTTCCTTCCAGGCGGGAAAAGGGGAAATATTGGGTTTTTTGGGCCCCAACGGCGCCGGTAAATCTACTACCATGAAGATTGCCACCTGCTATATACCCCCTACGTCAGGTACAATAACAGTATGTGGATTTGATGTAACAGAATCTCCACTTGATGTTCGCAAGCACATTGGCTACCTGCCGGAGCATAATCCGCTGTACCTGGATATGTATGTACACGAGTACCTCCAATTTATAGGTTCATTACATAAGCTAAAAGGAATATTCTTAACAAACAGAGTTAAAGAGATGGTAGAGCTTTGCGGCCTTACTATTGAACAAAATAAAAAGATAGGCGCCCTATCTAAAGGTTACCGCCAACGGGTTGGTTTGGCGCAGTCCCTTATTCATGACCCGGAAGTATTGATTCTGGACGAACCTACTACCGGACTTGACCCTAACCAGATTGTAGAAATACGTAATGTAATCCGTAATGTGGGTAAGGAAAAGACAGTAGTATTTTCTACCCACATTATGCAAGAGGTACAGGCTTTATGCAGCAGGGTGGTTATTATTAACTCCGGCATAATAGTAGCTGATAGTTCTGTGGAAAAATTGACAACTATGCAATCCAATTCTCGCACTATAACTGCTGAGTTTGAACGTGAGATTGACGCAGAGCTTCTTAGAAAAATAAACGGTGTAAAAGATGTAAAACCTCTGGGCAATGGCAGATATGAATTGACTACTGATGCTGATATCCGTAACGAGGTGTTTCGTTTGGCGGCTGATCAGAACTGGCCTTTGCAGGGGTTAAAGCAAGAAGAAAACTCCCTTGAAAACATATTCCGTCAACTGACTGGTAAGAAAGGAGAGGAGGATGCTTAGTATATTCCGTAAAGAAATAAACAGTTTTTTAAACTCGCTGATCGCCTACATCGTAATTGGTTTGTTCCTAACAGCTATGGGACTGTTTACCTGGGTATTCCCGGAAACAAATGTATTGGACTATGGCTTTGCCGATATGCAAACGTTGTTCTCCATCGCTCCTTTTGTGTTTATGTTCCTTATTCCCGCTATTACTATGAGGACTTTTGCGGAGGAGAAAAAAGACGGAACTATAGAATTGCTATTGACTCGCCCGGTTACTGACTGGGATATAATATTAGGCAAGTATTTCTCCAGCTTGCTACTGGTAGTATTCGCTTTACTGCCTACGCTAATTTACTATTACTCTATTATAGAGTTGGGGAATCCTATTGGGAATATTGACTCTGCCGGAGTAGCAGGCTCTTACATAGGGCTTATATTATTGGGCGCAGTATTTACTTCTATTGGCATATTATCCTCAGCCCTTAGCGTAAACCAGATTGTTTCGTTTATTATCGCTGTGTTCCTTTGCTTTATCTTTTACTCTGGCTTTCAGTCGCTGGCAACTATTAATGTATGGGGAGAACTTTCCAGCCTGGTTGACCAATTGGGTATCGCTTACCATTATAATGCGCTTAGCAAAGGATTGATCGACTCCCGCGATGTACTGTATTTTGTGAGTGTGATTGCGTTTATGCTTTTATCTACTAACCTGGTATTGGACAGCAGAAAATGGCAATGAAAAAGAGAGGAATAGCCCTTACTGAGTTTGTATTAACGGTAGCCATACTGGTACTGGTAAATATTATCGCTTCGCAATATTTCTTCCGAATAGACCTTACCGGAGACAAGCGTTATACCATTGCTCCTGCCACTAAAAAGATACTGAAGAATCTGGACGATGTAGTGTACGTGGAAGTATATTTAGAAGGAGAGTTCCCTGCGGGATTTAAACGACTTCAAAGTTCGATTAGAGAAACACTTGATGAGTTTAGCATTTATGCAGGTAATAAAGTGCAATATAAATTTATTGACCCCAGCGCAGAGCCAGACCCACAGCGAAGAAGCAGAATAGTAAGCCAACTGGCGCAGCGAGGCATACAGCCAACTAACCTGTTTGCCAAAGAGAAAGACAAGAAGGTTGAGAAACTTATATTTCCGGGGGCATTGGTGGTATATAAA
>Ga0302315_10001378_pt1 | contig 24692 bp, 26 predicted proteins | sample III_Palsa_N3_1_FD_200532 | JGI IMG/M metagenome (GOLD analysis project Ga0302315, IMG submission 200532) | Peat permafrost microbial communities from Stordalen Mire near Abisko, Sweden - III_Palsa_N3_1 | ecosystem: Environmental > Terrestrial > Soil > Palsa > Peat permafrost | place: Sweden...
CAATCCCATTGGGGAGGAGCCGGGGTTTTTTTATGGTTTTGGATGCATCAAGTTTAAGTCGCAGGACGATCCGTAAGGAATCAAGTCGTCAGAAAGAATCGATGACTTCATATTATAGGTTCTCCGCATGATGCCTTCTTTGTGGATAAAGCTCTCAGGCAAGTCAACACGCTGATTGAGTAAAAGCGGAGGTCCGACCAAATTGAAATTATTTCCCATCCATCGGATTCCGCCACTGGCTTCCCGAACGAAGGGAGATATTTGGACCTGCTCGGAAGTGACAGGCATTGAGCCATGAGGAATATCAATTTCAAAGTAATCGCCGACCTTGGTCGTGACAAACCGACCTGGAATATCCTTATGACTTTTCCATCCGTCTGTTGTTACTCGAAAAGAGAATGCCTCATCTCTTTTTGCTCCGGGAAGGTCTGGGTAAGCGAAGAGCTTTTTAATCCGGCCCGCGTCTTCGTAAGCGCGTAAGTGGATTTTGGTAGATTTTGTGTCAGTCGAAACGAGCATCCGAGCGTCGGAAACCGCATTGGTTTCAAAGTGGTTTCTTACGACGGTCTCGTCGATGAAGTCCGAAATCGGATAGGGGTTGTGATTGTCAGCGAACTGATTCGCAAGGGAGCCAGCGGTGTTGAAGAGATTGGGTCGAACAAGATCGAAGAGGTCTCTGTTTTTGAAGGCAGCGACCTTTCCAATGTTCTCACCATATGCGGTTCTGTTGGTAATTTGATTGGTTTTGGCAACCAGTTCAAAAAAGTCCTGAGTTTCGCGAACAAAGTTTGAAAGTTTTTTAACCAAATCATCGTCTCTATCGTTGGTCATAGAGAGGAGCCTTTGGAGTTCTTGGTTAAACGCCTCTTCATGATTGGATGTTTGGAAGTAGTTTTTAGCAGCGCTTTGAAAGTAGTGATTGAAGTGAACGTTTCCAAGCAAGGCCTCATCGGACACGTGTTGGTAATCCAGGAGCGTCGCTTGAGCAACTCCGTTTGGCTGCCCTTTCACCCAGTAAACAGATGACGTGAAGGTCGTGGCCAAGTTAGTAAGCTTTTCTTTCATTTCGGTAGTAGTGAGGCCGAGCTTTGCGAGTTGAGCTTCGGGAATTCCCATTTGTTGGATGAGGCCTTTTCCTAGGCCCAACAAATAGATGTCTCGGGGAGCGTCGGAGGGCAAATAGCTGGAGCCTTCAAAAAGAAACTTGTCGTCTTGGGAGGATTGCAACGGAGCATATCCTTCAGTAAACGTCATCGTTCCGAAGTCGACCCACTCGCCCTCAGCTCCCATGTTGGACCGGTTGACGAAGTCGCCTTTGAGCAGGCGTTTGGAATTTGCTTCTGCAAGGGAGGATGCAACCTGCGCGGCGCTACCTCCGGGTTGATCATAGCGTCGCAACGGAACTCGAACGATCAAAGCCAATGGAACTAATTTTCCATCCGGATATTTAAGCGTGCGGCCGGTGTAAATAATCGCAAGAATGCGGCTGCCACCCGTTGATGTTTCCTCATCGGCCACTCGAGCCATGACGGATTCTTTAACGGATTCCTCGAGAGTTGCTGAACCGTCATGGTGACTGGAATACTCGTTTTGCGGCGGATTCGGGTGCATATCTGAAGTATTTCCGGCTCCAGTAACTCCGATCCCTTTGACATTGACCCAGACGCCCGGTTCGACCTCGAAGTACCCCGCTCGACCTGAGCCTCCCATGGCATCCTCTTCAACAAATATGTAGGGATTGCCGTGTTCATCGAGGTTGCCAGCGACGGAAGAAAGTACTTGGGAGGCTTGTTTGACTTCGATGCCGAGCTTTTTCAAAATGGCTTGATCGAAATCAACGATGCCCACGCGTCCGGGAGGAACATGCAACCCCATGGCGTCGGAGACGCTTTGGTCGAAGTATACTAGTTGCGCTTTATCGCCCAGATGCTGGGACTCCAGAGTTCTAACGATTCTCGAAAAAGGTGGTCCTGCGGCCGCAACCAGCGGAACAGAAGTGGGCACGGTCGCGGGCGAAGCCGAGTATGCCGAATCGGAAAAAGTGATCAGCCCGAGATTTGCGAACAGAATCAGAAAAAGTAGCGATTTCATTGCTGTCTTTATCGGTAGATTATCGAGAGTTGTTAAGCAGGTTGAGATGTTACGATACGAATAAGTGGAGTCATTGCTTTGACGAACCCAAGGAAAAACCTTACCTGGCTGCAGTTTTAGCCCATTCCCAGGCTTGCTCGGCTGGCACTTGCGTTGCACAATAGACTCTGTCTCTGAAGGAGATTGACCAAAGTATGTCTGCAGCGGCACCAGAAGAAAAAACAGAAGCAGCCTCAGGGGGTTCCGGCGGTTCAGCTGGGGGCGGAAGTAAACTGACCATGATTTTGACTGGGGTCAATTTGCTCGCAACTCTTTCCATGGTCGCGATACTCTTCATCTCTTTCCAAAAAGATCGCAAGAAACCTTCCGTCGACGATATCTCCGCAAAGGACACTGCCGAGGCAAAAGATGCCAAGGGCAAAGAGGGCGAAGGCGAGAAGGGCAAAGAGGGTAAGGGTAAAGAAGGGGACAAGAAAAAGTCTGCCGATTACGGCAAGATGGTGACGCTTGATCAATTTACCGTCAATCTTTCTACCCCAGGAAGTGTGAATCCGAAATTTGTTCGTGTTAACATATCCTTGGAAGTCCCGACGGATGATACGGAAGGCGAAGTTACTTCGAAGATGCCGGAAGTCCGAAACGTGATTATTGATTTGTTCAACAGCAAGAAGCCGCAGGATCTGGCCAATGCTGAAGGACGTGAATATTTAAAAGAAGAAATCAAGAATGCCATTAACGGCTTTATGATTTCGGGTAAAGTTCGCGGAGTTTACTTCACGAATTTTGCTTTAAGTAGCTAACAGTAACGACTGTCAACGTAAGCTAGGAAGGCTTAGGTATGAACCAGGTTCTGACTCAATCGGAAGTCGACGCGCTTCTCAACGCTGTTGCAGAAGGCTCCGTCGATAGTAATCCAGCAGGTGGTGCGCCAGCCTCGGGAGCTCCCGCAGGCGGGGGCGATCCAAACGGTGGTGGCTTTGGAGATGCTTCTCTCCAAGACGCTGAAATCACGCCTTATGATTTAACCAATCAAGACCGCGTTATCCGTGGTCGTATGCCGACGCTCGATATTATCTATGAGCGCTTCATTCGCCTTTATCGTATGTCGCTTTCGAATTCTCTTCGTAAGATCGCGACAATCAGTATTATCTCGACCGATCTTTTGAAGTTCGGCGAATTCGTCAACACGCTTCCGATCCCAAGCTGCATGTGCATCATGCGCTTTGAGAGTTTGCGTGGACCAGCACTGCTGGTGTTTGAGTCAAAACTCGCTTACGCCTTGGTGGATAGTTTCTTCGGGGGCACGGATCGTCCGTATACGAAGATCGAAGGAAAAGAATTTACGCGCATCGAACTTTCCATCATGAGGAAAGTTATGGATCTCGCGATTCATGATCTCGAAGAAGCGTGGGCACCCGTTCACAAAACCGATATTTCGTTTATCCGTACTGAAGTGAATCCTCAGTTCGTTGGGGTTGTTCCTCCGTCTGACGTGATTATTTCGACGACGTTCGAAGTCGAATTGGAAAACGCGAGCGGGACCATTGCGCTTGTTATCCCTTACGCGACGATTGAACCGATTAAGAACAAACTCAATGCCTCGTTCCAGACTGAGTCTGATCGCGCGGATAAAGAGTGGACCAGCAAACTCGAAGAGCATCTTCGTAATGCTGAGACCAACGTTCTCGTTAATTTGGGTGCCGCTCACATTACGGTTGGCGATCTCGTCAATCTGAACGTCGGCGACGTGATTCCGCTTCAACAGGATGCGGATGGCGAGCTCGAAGTCATGGTTGAAGGGGTACCGAAGTTCAAGTGTTTCTTCGGAATCTCACGCGGCAATCGCGCCGTTCAAGTTACTCGGCTGGTGGAAGAAGATTAAAGAGAAGAAGAAGATTAAGCAGATTTAAAGGCAGTAATAGCTAAGGAGGCTTTATGGAACAAGCAGCGATGGGCAATGTAACAGATTTGGGTGCTGCAATGGCGGGACAAGCAGATGGTGGCGCTCAAAGCGCAGGCGCTCCGCGCGGTGCGACGACTCAAGTGCAGTCATTGGATTTCATCCTCGATATTCCTCTCAAAGTCACTGTTGAGTTGGGACGCTCCAAGATGGCGATTCGCGATGTGCTTCAACTTTCCCAGGGATCAGTTGTCGAACTTTCGAAGTTCGCTGGCGAGCCTCTCGAGGTTTTGGTGAACGACAAGTTAATCGCACGCGGCGAAGTCGTCGTTGTGAACGAAAAGTTCGGGATTCGTTTGACCGATATTATTTCTCCAGTCGAGCGCATCGAGCAGTTGAAATAAATAAAAGTTCAGCTGAAGTACTAGTCTGCTCGGGGCAGGCGTTAGGTTTTTGCGGGGCGAACAGAAACAGAAGTGAAGAACAGGATGTTCTTTGCGTTTTAACGGCCAAGGAAGGCTTTCATGAAGACGAAACGGTTCACAGTTCAAATTCTCAGCGCAGGGGCGATCGCGCTAGGAATCTGTTCTCAAGCACATGCGACTGCCACTCTGAAGCAAGTCGAAGTGAGTAACGGATCCCAGATCGACCTTCTCTTTGACAGCAAAGTTTCAAAAAATCAGATCAAGACTGAATTCTTCAACGATGTCATTCAGATTAGTCTGAGCGATGTTTCGGTCTATCCTGCAAAGATCTCTTCCGTCAGCGGCGGAAGTATTACCAAGATCTTTGCCTATCAGTACGCACCGAAATTAGTTCGTTGTCGCCTGACAGTGAAGGGTCGCGCAGAATCTTTCAAAGACAAGATCCAGTTGATTAATAGCGGTGCTGGCAATGGCAAGATGATCACGGTTCGTCTCGAGGGCGCTTCGCCCGTAGCCACGACGGATCATGTTGTGATGCAAGCTACTCGCGCACAAACCACTCCTCAGGCTGTTGCCCAAGCCAACAAGGGTGATGAAAAAGCGGACGCGCCAGCGAAAATTGATGACGCTGACGAGAAAGCTCTCTTGGAGCGTGTCTTAAAGAACTCTCCAATTCAGGCAGCGGTTGCAGCAGAAAAAGTTCAAGCCAAGACTCCTGAAAAGACTTCAGATAAATCTGCTGACATCGATGCCGAACGTAATAGTGAGAAGAATACACCGCTCACGCGTGAAGCTCGTGCTGACTTTCGCCCACTTGCCGGTGGTAAGCCACTTCCAAGCCCACTCAATGCGTTGGGTAAGTTGGCTTTCGTTATCGGAATTTTCTCCCTTCTTGCATTCGGCTTCAAAAAGTTTTGGAAAGATCGTGCCGCATCCAGCATTTCGAGTGCAAACCCTATGACCAAGGGGCTCATGACTTCTCTTAGTCAGTTCGCTCGTAAGGGCTTGGGCAAGAACTCTAAGAAGATGATTGAAGTGATTTCTACTCATCACCTCGGTCCGAAAAAGAGCATTGCCGTTGTTAAAGTCGCAGGCCGAATGTTGGTCCTAGGCATCACCGACGACGCGATTAATCTCATTACTCAAATGGACGGCCAGATGAGCGGTCAGAGCGACGCTGACATGGGTGTTGATGATTTCGGTAGTACCGATGAAATGGGCGGGGCTTTTGATCTCGAGAGTCTTATTGGTGTAAAAGCCCAACCGAAACCGGCGAAGGCTATGACTCCTACTGCTCCTGTTGGAAAGAACGCAGGAAGCGGAGCAGTCTCTGCTGGTCCGGCATTGTTCTCCGATATTCTTCAGGCCGAATCCGTCAGACCTGCGATGGGTACTCCTATCGCAAACAACAAGCTTGCTCGTCCTGGTGCTGATGTTCGTGTCTCTTCGTACGGTTCAAATCTCGGCGCAAGTTTCGGTCCGGGGTTCGCAACGAAGGCAACTCCAAGTGCTCCGGTCGTTTCGGCTCAAGCAGCACAGGGACTCTCCAGTGTTCGCGCTCAGATTCGTAGTAAGCTCGAGGGGCTTAAACAGATATGAAGATCTCTTCGTATAAGCGAGCCGCAATTCTACTCGGAGTAACCGCTTTGGCGATGGGCTTGAGTTGGAGTGCGTTTGCGGATGGCACTGGAGGAGGCGCTTACGTTCCGGGGACATCCGGAATTACGCTTCCGTCGCTCAGTCTTTCTTTCGCAAATAGCCAGAAGCCTCAGGACATGGTGTCGGTGCTTCGAATCGTGATGATGCTCACGGTGCTGACTTTGGCACCTGCGATCCTCATCATGTGTACGTCGTTTACTCGTATTGTTGTTGTATTGAGTTTTTTGCGTCAGGCGCTGGGAACTCAACAGATGCCGCCTAATCAACTTATCGTTGGATTGTCACTTTTCTTGAGCTTTTTTGTGATGGCCCCGACTTTTAAATCGATTTCGGCAAACGGCATCGAACCTTTCTTAAACGAGAAGATCAATCAGTCCGAGGCTTTCGACCGGATTGAAGGCCCGCTGCGTGAGTTCATGTTCAATCAAACTCGCGAAAAAGATCTCGAATTGTTTCTGTCACTTTCTAAAGAAGAGAAACCAAAGACCCGCGCTGAAGTTCCGACTTACGTTCTGATCCCTTCCTTTGTGATCAGTGAGCTCAAGACCGCGTTTCAAATTGGTTTCATGCTTTATCTACCCTTTCTCGTTCTCGACATGGTGGTTGCCAGCGTTCTGATGGCGATGGGGATGATGATGCTTCCGCCGGCCGTGATCTCGCTGCCGTTTAAGTTGCTACTCTTTGTGCTCGTCGATGGTTGGGATCTTGTGGTCGGTAGTTTGGTCAAAAGCTTCGGCTAATAGGAGTTCGTATGACAGAAGAAATGGTCATGTCTCTCGCTTCCGAAGCGATCAAAACAACGGTTTACCTTGCCGGTCCGTTGCTTCTTACCGCCATGGCGATTGGTATCTTGGTCAGCTTGATCCAAGCCATCACTCAGATCAATGAATCGACGTTGACGTTCATTCCGAAAATGGTCGCGGTTATCGTCGTTCTCATCGTCATGGCACCTTGGATGTTGGACGTCATGCAACAGTACGCAATTTCCATTTTTGGTGGAGCAGGGGAGATGATTCGCTAAATGCCGGATCTTTTTAACTTCAGCCCAGAAGAGATACTTTGCTTCTTCGCCGTCCTCATCCGCTTCAGCGTGTTGATGGCGATTCTTCCTTTTGTGGGCGACCGTGTGGTCCCTGGACCAGTGAAGGTGCTTCTCTCTCTTGCAACGACGCTTGCTTTGTTTCCCGCTCTCGTCGCCCGCGGCAATATCAACATTGCGGATGCAGCTGTCTGGGGTTCGACCACCGGTGGAATCATCGGGACGATGACGATGGAAGTGCTCTGCGCTTTGGTTCTAGGTTTTACCGCAAAGCTCGCTTTTGAAGCGATCAGTTTTGGTGGGAACTTGGTCGGGACGTTCATGGGCTTCGCTACTGCAAGTCAGTACGATCCTCATCAAGAGTCACAAACCCAAGTGGTAGCGCAGATTCAAATGGCAATCGCGATGTTGCTCTTCTTGGCTCTGGATGGTCACCACATCATGCTTCGTGCGTCGCTCTCGAGCTATCAGGTAGTGCCGATTGGTGGGATGGCAGCGTTTGCAAAAATGGGCTTTAACGGCGCGCTCAGTCAGCGTCTGATCGAGATCACGGGGGACGTGATTAAGTTTGGCCTTCAGCTCTCCGCGCCCGTAGCGGTCTGTCTCTTTGGTGTGAACGTCGCTTTCGGCGTCGTCGCTAAAGCGATGCCAGCGATCAATATCTTAGTTTTGTCCTTCGCAGTGACCGGAATTGTGGGACTCGCGATTCTCTTTTTGAGCATTCCTGAATTTCAGGGTGCGGTGACCAACATTTTTGCCCAGATGGACGATTGGATGAGATCCGTCCTTCTGGCTATGGCGAAGGGGAAGTAAGTGGCAGAGAATTCAGGCGGTGGCGGCGAAGAGCGGTCAACCGAAGACCTAGGCGACGAGATATCCCAGCATCGATTGGAAGAAAATCGACGCAAGGGGATGGTGTCTCAAAGCCGTGAGGTCACCGGACTTCTTGCCTTGCTTGCAGCAGCAGTCGCAGCTTACGCCACGGCTCCTCAGATGGGTGAGACCTTTGCTGGGTTTATGCGCGAAGTTTTTCGTACAGACCTTTCTTCACGACTCGACTTGGGATCTGCGCAGATTCTCCGTCACACTTTGATGAGATCTCTCGAAGTGATGGCCACTGTCGGTCTTCCGATCGGCCTCGCTGGATTTTTTATGGGGATCGTTGGAAGTTTCGCACAGGTAGGGGCGATCTTTTCTTGGGATCCTCTGACTCCCGACATGAGCAAGGTCAATCCGCTTGAGGGCGCAAAGCGCCTCTTTTCGAAACGGACGGGAATCGAAGGGATCCGTACGATATCGAAGACGGCCATTGTCGTTGCGGTTTGTTACTACTTGATCAAAAACCAAGTCTTAATCTCACCCGTGAACATGGCCGTTGAACCGGCAAGCTTGCTGGGGCTCTTCGCGCACGCCGCAAAAGTGATCTTCCTTACTCTCTTCGGCGTCTTGATGGTTTTTGCAGCCATTGATTTTGGATTTCAGCGCTTCGAATACAACAAGGGTTTGCGCTTAACGAAACAAGAATCCAAGCAAGAGCATAAAGACCGTGAAGGGGATCCCCAGATCAAAGCTCGCATTCGCGCTGTTCAGCGTGACATGGCGAGAAAGCGCATGATGCAAGCGGTGAAGAAGGCCGATGTCATCATCACGAACCCGACCCATATCGCGATTGCCATCAGCTACGACCGCGACAACATGGCAGCGCCACGGGTGATCGCCAAAGGTGCTGATTTCATCGCACAAAGAATCAAAAAAGTCGCAGGCGACGCAGGGATTCCGATTGTCGAAAATATTCCGCTCGCGCGAACCCTTTTTAAGACTGTGAAAGTTAATCAGTACGTACCAAGAGCCCTCTACCAAGCCGTCGCAGAGGTTCTTGCTTACGTTTACCGCTTAAGGAATAGGAAGTTATGAAAGTTTTTCTAGAAAAGCTCTCTAAGAACTCCGATCTCGCAATGGCTTTAGGCCTGGTCGGAATCCTACTCGTGATGGTGATTCCGCTTCCGAGATTCATCATCGATTTGATGATCTCTTGTGCGATCGCCATGTCTCTCGTCTTGCTTTTGACGTCCGTGTACGCGACCAAGGCCCTCGATTTTAGCGTGTTCCCGTCTCTGCTTCTGATCACAACTCTGTTCCGTCTGTCGCTTGCTGTCGCAACAACCCGAGTGATTTTGCTTCATGGTGCGGAAGAAGGAACTTCTGCCGCCGGTGATGTGATTCGGTCTTTCGGAGAGTTTGTCGTCGGTGGAAACTACGCCGTCGGGATTGTTATCTTTATCATCCTGATCATCATTAATTTTATCGTTATCACGAAGGGCGCAGGCCGCGTCGCTGAAGTGGCAGCGCGCTTCACCTTGGACGCGATGCCTGGTAAACAAATGTCGATCGACGCCGACTTAAACGCCGGTGTTATCAATGAAGAAGCCGCACGTTTGCGACGTTCTGAGATCGCGCGTGAAGCCGACTTCTACGGAGCCATGGACGGAGCGAGTAAGTTCGTTCGCGGAGATGCCACTGCTGGGATCATGATCGTGTTCGTGAACATCGTCGGCGGTATCATCATCGGGACCCTTCAAAAGGGAATGGATATCGGAACTGCTGCACAGACCTTTACGCTTCTTACGATCGGTGACGGACTTGTCAGTCAAATCCCTGCTCTGATCATTTCGACCGCTGCAGGTATTATCGTGACTCGTACGGCGACGAGCACCAACTACAGCCAAGAGTTCTCCAAGCAGTTGTTAATGAAACCGAAGGCGCTGATGGCCGCCGGTGGCGTCATGATCTTCATGGCGATTGTTCCGGGTCTTCCGTTCATCCCTTTCATGATCTTGGGCGGATTTCTTGCGACCCTTGGTTATCAATTACAGAAGAAGGAAGACAACGTCGCGAAGAAGAAGCAAGACGTTGCCGACAAGGAAAAGCTCAAGCCGGCTCCAGAAAAGTTGGAAAATCTTTTGCCAGTCGATCTTCTCGAACTCGAAGTGGGTTACGGTTTGATCAATATCGTCGATGCCGATCAGAACGGCGATTTGCTCGAACGTATCTCCAATATCCGCAAGCAATTTGCGTTGGACCTTGGGATCATCGTTCCGTCGCTTCGTATTCGCGACAATCTTGAGCTTAAGCCCGGAGACTATCAGGTTCTTCTCAAGGGAGTTCAAATCGGATCAGGTTCCCTCATGGTGGGAAATCTTTTGGCGATGGACCCAGGCAATGTAGTTGAACCGATCGCAGGTATTCCAACCAAAGAACCAGCATTTGGTCTCGACGCGATTTGGATCACGACTCGTCAGAAGGACGAAGCGACTTACGCAGGTTACACCGTGGTCGATCTCTCGACGGTTATCGCCACTCACGTGACCGAGCTGATTCGCCAGAACGCGCACGAACTTCTCGGACGCCAGGAGCTTCAGCAGCTCATTGACTCTGTGAAACAGATTGCGCCGAAGGTGGTTGAAGATCTAATTCCAGCGATGCTTCCTCTCGGTAGCGTCTTGAAAGTCATGCGCAATCTTCTCAGGGAGAGTGTACCGATTCGCGATATGCGAACAATTCTTGAGGCTCTCGCTGACAATGCGACCCTTCAGAAAGATCCGCAGATTCTGACAGAGCATGTACGCTCCGCTTTGGCTCGCACGATCACGAAGAAGCTTGTCGGTCCCGATGGCCAGATTCAGCTTTTGACTTTGGATCGCACGATCGAAGAAACGATTGCAGGCGGGATCATTCAGACGGATCAGGGCCAACAGTTGTCGCTCGATCCTGAGTTTGTCCGGAACTTCATCGGCTCTCTCAATACGCAGGCGATGGAACTCGCTTCTCAATCGAGTTATGCGATCGTGCTCTGCTCGCCGTTGATCCGTGCCCATCTCAAGACCTTGGTGGACCGATTTATCCCAAATTTGATTGTGCTCTCGCACAACGAAATTACGAACAATGTGAACGTGAAGGCCTTTGGAACAGTGAGGATGTCATATGCAAGTTAAGAAGTTTGAAGCACCGACTCTACAAGAAGCTCTGGATCACGTGAAGCGTGAGCTCGGTCCAGAAGCGATCATCCTCCAGACCAAGAAGAACAAGCGCGGTTTCGGCTTGATGTCTCAACCCTCTGTTGAAGTCACTGCAGCAGTGTCGGATCGTTCGACACAGAAGAAGCAGTATGTGGAGAACAGACTTCCCGAAGCCAGTCGTGAGAATTTGAAAAAACTTCCGGCCCAGAAACAGGCAGAGTTTCTCGATAAGTACACCGATGGAAAGGGACGCACTTTTGCGAACTCCAATACTGCGGCTGGACCTGCAAAACCAGTAACACCTGGTAAAAAGCTCACGGCGACTCGCTATATTGAAATCGACGAAGATCAAATTCCTCCGCCTGCTCCGAGAACCACTCGGCCCGCTCCAGCAGGAGCTGTTGCGGGGCAACTTGCGGCGAATGCACCGGTCGGAATTTCGATGACGATGGAAGAAGAAGTTCGTCATCTGAAGCGCATGATCGAGGAACTGAAGAACGCTCAAGATGATGGTCAATCGGGAGCTGGAGCTCAGCACATTGTTTCGCCTAGTCGCTTATCGACTCCGGCTTTACAAGAAGCTTTTGAGCAACTCATCGTGAACGGCGTCGATAAACGCTATGCCTATGCTTTAGTCAAACGGACTGCGTTTGAACTGGGCGACGTGGACTCCGCAAATCCTGAGATGGTTTTAGATCTCGTTGCAGCTGAGATGATGAGAAGCACTGAAGTCAGTTCTCCGCTCGCCGGCATTGAGCCGCAAAGCGGAAAGGGTCCGATTGTTCTCGCTCTCGTAGGACCGACGGGCGTAGGAAAGACCACGACCGTAGCAAAGCTTGCTAGCGAAGCGATTCTTCGTCGGAACTTGAAAGTCGGCTTGATCAATCTCGATAGCTACAAGGTCGCGGCTTTTGATCAGCTTGGAACTTACGCAAAGATTCTCAACGTGCCTTTCCGCTCTGCCGGCAACGCGGAAGATCTGCAAGCGGCGATTAGTGATTTTCAGGGCCTTGATCTTGTTCTCGTCGACACGACAGGTAGGTCACAGAAGGATCCAGCTTCCCTTCAAGAGATGCAGGGACTTCTGACGAGCGTACCGGGTGTTCGCACTCAGATCGTTCTCTCTGTCTCGACTCGTGACATGGAGCTTTATGACATGGTCAATCGGTTCTCCATTTTCAGACCAGAGGGTTTGATTATGTCGAAGCTTGATGAAGGCTCGATCTACGGAGCGATCTATAATATTTCGCAAAAAGCGAAACTTCCACTCCTGTACTTCACTACAGGTCAGAGAGTTCCAGAGGACATCGAAGAAGCAACCTGTGAGCGCGTAGCAGCCCTCATTTTGGATCTTTAAGATGGATCAGGCTGATACCCTCCGCAGGTTGATGCAAGAGCGGAAATCAAAAGTACAGAGTACGAAAAAACACCAGACTCGTGATGAAGATCGTCCTGGTCCGCGCGTGATTACGGTCGCAAGTGGAAAGGGCGGAGTAGGGAAGTCCTGTCTCGTCGCCAATCTCGGAACTCTTCTCGCTCGACAAGGTTTTAAAGTTCTTCTTGTTGATTGTGATTTCGGTCTCGCCAATCTCGATATTATTTTGAACGTGCAACCGTCGGCGACGCTCGAGCAAGTTCTTGATGGAACTGCGACTCTGCAAGAAGCGGTTGTTGGTGTAGAGCCCAATTTATGGCTGATTCCGGCGGTTTCTGGATTGATGGATGGCGTGCTGGAAACAACCGATAGTTCTTATCGAGATCGGCTTCTAGATTTATTCGAAAGTTTTCCGTGGGAGATGGATTTCATCTTGATGGATATCGGAGCCGGAATTCAGTCGAATGTTCTTTCTCTTCATCATCCGACTTTTGAAACTCTTGTCGTGATTACTCCCGAGCCGACGTCACTCACGGATGCTTACGGACTGATCAAAATGCTGAAAAGACATGTAGGAATTACCAAAGCAAACGTGATCGTCAATCAGGTGACGGACGGACGCGAGGGAGTTCGTATTTTTCAGCGATTAAATGACGTAGCGAAACGTTTCATCGATGTTCAACTCGAATATATTGGTCACTGGCAGAAGGACGAAAAAATTACAGAAGCAGTGATCAAACGTAAAATTCTGTTAGACTTGAATGAGGGAGCTTTATCGGTTCCGTCTCTCAAGCTTCTGGCAAAAAGAGTTCAATCTTTGGGTCAGAATGTCGATAAGTCGAGACTCGGGCCGATCTCAGTGGCGACGCCACTGAGAACAGGTCGGTTTATGGATGAACCGGCGCAGTTAGCGCCAGGAAATACAGCTCGGTTCTGGAGAACTTTGCTGGGCGAGGTAAAAGCATGAGGCTGAATCAAGGGATCGAAAAGTACCGTACTGCTGCAAAGAAGTCAGCAGCTCCATCAGGAAATTCGGCGAAAAGTTCCGATGCGCCAAAAGCTCCGGCGTCGTCACCATCTTCCAAAAATAATTCTGGCAACTCAGGTCAGAGTTCTTCTGGTCCAAAAGCCGGTAAGGGAAAAAAGGAAGACGTCGATCAACTCAAAGTTGCTGCGCAAGAAGCTGTTGAAGCTGAAGCCGCTGCTGCTGAAGAGGCTGCTCTTCAAAAAGAGATTGCGGAGGAACTCGAAAAAGAGTCCGCGCAAACCAATCAACTGGTGAAAGAAGATTTTTCTCCGGTCAACAGCACTCGCGAACGTCTCGTTCTCGAATACGCTCCGTTGATCAAATACATTGCGCAAAAGATTGCAGCCCGCCTTCCGGCCAACATCGAGCTTGATGACTTAATCAGCTCGGGTGTGATCGGATTGATGGATGCGATCGAGAAGTACGATTCGAAGCGCGATAATAAGTTTAAAACTTATGCCGAGTTTCGTATTCGCGGAGCGATCCTCGACGAACTTCGTGCGCAGGACTGGGTTCCCCGTTCGGTTCGTGAGAAGGCTAAGATTCTCGAACGCGTTTACGCAAAGATCGAACAAGCTTCGGGGCGCCAAGCGACGGACGAAGAAGTTTGCGCTGAACTCAATATCAACCAAGAAGAGTACCACGATCTTTTGAACCAGGTTCGAAGCGTGTCCTTGCTCTCTTACGATGATATCTCGAACTTCTCGAAGGCGGATAAGCGTTCCCTTCACGGAGTAGGAGAGAGCACCAGCAAGGCTCCAACTCCTTTCAACGAAGTGAACGTCGCTTACGTGAAGCGAATGATCGCTGAAGCTATTCAGGACTTGCCTGAGAAGCAGCGCCTTGTTCTTTCGCTTTATTATTACGAAGATCTGAACTTAAAAGAAATCGGTCGCGTTCTCGACGTTACCGAGTCTCGTGTGAGTCAGTTGCACACTCAAGCGATCTTGCGCTTGAAGGGCAAGCTGCGTAATCACTGGGATGAGTTTGTTACGCTCTTCGCATAACACCGAAACAGAATTAGAAATAAGAACGGGGGAGCTCTTCGATAAGAAGAGTTCCCCCGTTTGTTTTAAATCTTTGCGTCTTACCTACTTAGGCTTACGCCGCAGTTTTAGGAAGCTCACGCCAGACGTTTCGGTCTTTTTGACCGCGGCTCTCGACGGGCTCCAGGTGAGCGATCTTAATCCATTTCGGGCGACCGTCCTCGGTCTCAACGATCACTTCGTCATCATGTAAAGCCACAATGAAAGCTTTTAAGCCTTCGAGGATTTTCACTTCATCATCTTCACGGGCACGGAGTATTGGATTCATTTTCGCTCCTATTCGACGATCAGATTGAGTTGCAAATTTCAGGCAGCCGCTGCGAGACAATGATGGTTTTGCAGCAAGTCGTCGCAAAATGCTTTGACCGCTTTTTCTTCCTCAGGTGAGGCAAACGCAAAATTCAGTCCGACACGGTACGAAAAGGAATGCTCCGTGAGAACTTTCCCTCGGACTTCATATTCTTGGCACCATGCGATTTTGCCTTTGAGCTCAATCTTGCTCGGTGTCTCCAATTGGATCGTGACGTCGTCGCCTGACGAAAAGCGGTGCGCGCTAAAAAGGCCCATGCCCTTCGTCGTGAAGTCATTGAGGATGACTCGAACGTCCACTCGGGTTGGCTCGGCTTGGCCTGGAACCACGATGACAACGGAAGCAACGACCCTTTTAATATGAAAGGGCATCTTGAGGCGCTCTCGCTCGCGCTTTCGAGCATTAGCCGCCGCGCGGACACGCTGATTTGGTGACTGCCACATTCGTTCCCCCTTCGACGTTACACGCCGATTCAAACTTGATCTCTAAATTATGCATTGCGTTAAGTCGCGGTACAAGGGGGTGCCCTTAATAATTAACTACTCTAGTTTACAATCCTTTGTTTTCACTGGTTTATGGCTGGATTTTTAAGCCGCTGCACGATATTCCCGGCTTATATGCGAGCTATTAGCCTCACTGCCGTCCTATTCGCCTCCCTGATCCTGACATCCTGCCATTCGCGTGAGCTTCGCATCATGCCTCTTGGCGCCTCATTTACGGCAGGACTCACCGTAACCCCAAACGGGACCGAGCTTTTCGAAGGGGGTTATCGCCGTTATCTGGAGACCTCCCTGGAAGGACTTTTTCAGACCCCGGGTTTGGACTTTGATTTTGTCGGCTCACAAGAAGACCCCGCGACGGCGTCTTTGAAGAGAAAGCACCACGAGGGCCACCCTGGCTGGCGCATCGAGGACATTGATCAGAAGCAAGCCGAGTGGGTGAGCACCTATAAACCCGATGCGATCTTGCTGTTGGTCGGGACGAACGACATCTTAAAAAACGATCACCTTGAAGAGGCCCCTAATCGTCTTGACCAGTTGGTCGGACATCTCGTGAATTCGAAACAAGTGCAGTGGGTTTTTGTTTCTTCGCTCCTGCCTCTTGCTGATCCAGCGCTCGATGCAGAAGTGCAGGCATTCGATGCAGCGATTGAGCAGAAGGTTTTAGCGCGACAAGCGCAGGGTCAATCCGTCGTCTGGGTGGACATGTACCACGACGCAGGCGTGAAGATTGAAGAGCTCGGCGATGGAATTCATCCCAATGCCGAAGGCTACGAGAAGATGGCTCCTGTTTGGTATCGCGCGATTGCTCGGACGCTCACTCAAGCCGAAGAGTGATTTTTAGAGCCAATTTGTTGGCGATGGCGACTCAATCAGTTGCCCATTTATGCCGATAAAGTGACGTGGTCCGTGTATGGCCGAAGGCCCTTTCAACAGCGCTGCTCATCTCGTTCGCAACCCTCGCGGCTGCGTGGGCGGCGCACTATGACGTTTATGAAACCGAGATCGCGGACCCATCGAAACTCCGTCAAGTTGTAAGTAAATTCCGGGCCAACGACACCGTTACTTATCACCCCATCGGTGGACAGATTCAGACGTTTCAACTGGGGGCCTCTCTCGGCGAGGGTGACAATGGTCGAGTTTTTGAGCTGAGCAACAGTAACCCTCCTGAAGTGGTTAAGTTTCAAAGTGGTTCCGACAAATCAAAAAAGGCAATGTCAGATGAAATTAGGGCCCATCGCCAGATGGAAGCTGACGGTCTTGCTCACGCCAAACTGGGCGCGCACGATCCCTCGTTCTTTCTCATCAAAAGCCGGGTGCAAGGAGAAAACTATCGGGAAATCGAACGCCATTGGTTGAGGTATTCGAAGGAAGACCGAATTGAGATTCTTCATGCTGCGTTGAAGGCGGTATCGGAAATCTGGGCGAGCAAGACGGACTACGATGACTTGGACAATATCGAAAACATCATGTTCGATCGTAAGACCCGGCAAGCGGTTCTCATTGATCCGGGTGCGATAGCGTCCTTCGGAAATGCGGGAAAGGTAAGGCTTCTCGAAGAGCGGCTCAAAAAGAGCGAAATTTTTGGACCAGTTTTTTTGGTCCTCAATGATCCGCAATGGCTGGACAAGGTTTTATCGCTTCAAGAGATCATTTATGAGCCGGTTTCCAATCGAGACGCTCAAACCACTTTAAAAGAGCTGCAGAGAATTCAAATTCTTCTGCCCCAAAACGGTCCGACTCCTCCGACATCCGCGCAGGAAATGCTCGGCGGAGGCCCTGAAGATTAGGCAGAGCCTTCCGGTTCCAACCACCTCCGATGCTCAAGCAGATTTTATCGACGTCTATTCAAGCCTGAGTAAAGTCGCTGTTTTACGGGCAACTTCTCTGGAAGAAGCGATGAGCGTGTTTGACGATCGAAAAATCGGAGCAAATCCGTATCTCCGGAATGCACTGACCGAGATCATTGATCAAAACCGAGCTCATCTCGCATCGCTGGGATTATCGCCCGAGCGAGAAAGAAAGTACGTTCAACAACTCGGCATGGAACACAGCCTCGTCGTCTGCCTGATGAATTCTCTGACCTCTTTTGGAAGGAAGGGGACTGCTCGTTAACTTTTAGAGTTTCTCGAGCTGAAGCGCAACTCGGATACCGTAACGACGATCCTGAAGTCCGCCTGGATTCAAGCTGAGTTCTTCACCCCAAGTGGCAGCTTCGATTTCGAGAAGTTTCAAATCGATGCCTGCACCTGCGGTCAGATAACCTTGGTTGATGCCGAGACGAGGACGCAAGATCTTCAGGATGCGAGATTCAACGCCCATGTGGATTGTACGAAATAAACTTCCGTTGGTGTTGTTGCCAATATCGTAGGCTTCGACGCCGACGATGACGTCGTGGAAAAAATAACCAATGTCGCGCTTTGCGGAGACACCGAATCCGAAACTGCGATTCGCAGGCAATGGATTGGTGCCAATATTGTCGATCACGTGAACGAGGTCCGAGTTGTAATTTCCGCCGAGAACGTTGTTGATTGCCGCGGCGGCAGTGAACTCGATGCCCATCGGATGCCATGGGAAGACCTTGGTCGTTCCCAAGTCGAAGTCTTCCGTTGTTCCTTGTTGTCCAATCTCATGGAGAGAAAACGATTTTCCGTCGAGCAAGTCCGCAATCGTATAGGGCTGATTTGTGGCCAAGCGGTAACTCAGGTGGGCTGTTGCACCGACGGACCACGAACGATCGGGGAGGAGCTGATAGGCATAGGTAAACGCTGGACCGATATCGATAATCGCATCGTCGCTAATCGAATAGTTTTGGCGGATACTTAAATCGGTTTGCGAACTGGTGATGATCGCAAAGGCCACTGCCCAGCGGCGAGTCTCACTCGGTGGCAAGTACCAAGCTGGCATCGTCGTCTGAACGCGCAAGTGATTGTTCTCGCCGGCAGTATCGGCGACGTTTTGGACCAGTTGACCACCGCCACTACCAAAAGAATTCACATTGCTGACGAAGTGGTTGTCGACCATCACGGCCGGATCAAAAATCGTGAAGCGCCAAACCGGATTGGCGGTCGCGCGAGCGGGATTTCCAAAAAAGTTATCATCGTAAAGGCCGGTCGTTATTTTGAGACCGCCCATTCCATAGTCCCGAACGCTTTCATACTGACGAAAAATTTGTTCGTCGGCATGAGCAGTCAAAGCTACCGCGGAAAAAGCGAGTGGAAGAAATAGGGATGCAAAGCGAGTTGAGAATTTCATCTTAGTTACCCGTCTCGCCGACGCCTTGGCTGATGAGGGCTTGAACGTAGACAGAAGTTTGTCCGGCTGGAATCAGCTTAAATGCTTGTGCAAAATCAATGGTGCTCGAACTGAAGGATCCTTGGGTTCCTAGGCTCGCAACTGCGGAAGCAACGTCAAGGAGTGCCGCGTTCAACATATCGTACGTCGCGGGAGTCGTATTGATCTGTCCAGGGCTGGAAATCAGGTTGGTCAACGAACCGCTGGGACTTCCCGTGAGCTGGAGCGTACTCAAATCTGCTTGGGTGAGAATCGGATTTCCGTTCGCATCCGTGCTTCCTTCTTCAGCGAGGATCTCAGCGCCAAAGGAGAGTGCACCTAGGAATTGAACGAGGTATGCCAAGCTGGGATTGATCGGGAGCAATTGTTGGTAGGTCGCGAAGGCGTTAAAAATCGCGACTCGACGGGTTTGTCCTGCGCCAACGATCATCCCTTCAGCGAAAGTGGTGATCGCTGGACCGATAGCAACGTTTCCTTTACCGAATGCAGCGGCGTAGCTTTGCATAGATGCGTTTTGCTCGGCAAAATGCGCATAGGCGGTTTCGCTGATCGCGATATCCTGGTTGGCGGAACTTAATTGAGCGTACAGAGCGATCGCGCCTTCATAGTCGCCATCATCAAATTTTGCGCGGGCAGCAGAAATTATCTGCGGATCACCAGTGGGGGAGCTGACCGGGCTAAACATGTTACAGCCCGAAACGAGGGTGAGTGCCAGGGTTGCGGCAACCAGGTATAGGGAGTGTTGAAAGCGTCGAGAAAAATTCACCTAGGGCTCCTTAGTTAAAGCAGGTAGCGGACAGCCTAGGTCGAATTACGGCGTGGAGCAACCAATAATTGCGGGAAAAGGGCATGAACTTTCGTTCGAAGTTCTTCATGTGTGCCCGAATTTTTGATCACAAAAGTAGCGGCTTTTTCGCGATCTTCGTTAGAAATCTGAGCGTTGAGAATTTGGTCCGCAAGTTCGCCGGACATTGCGCGGTGCGAGATCAATCTCTGGCGTTGCTCTTCTCGCTGTGCGACAACCACGATCAGTCCATCGAGAGTTTTATCGCGTCCCGTCTCGATCAGAAGAGTTGCTTCATAGATGATCAGCGAGGCACCTGCGGCAACGTATTTATCCATCTCTTTTTGGCTCTCGAGGATGATCAACGGGTGGAGAATCGCCTCGAGGTCTTTGCGAGCTTCCGCAGCTTTGAATACGATCTCGCGAAGCTTTGCGCGATCAGCAGTTCCGAAACGTTTCAGAATCGCAGGATGTGCTGCGCCGCCTTCTGCTGTGAGCATGCGTGAAATCTGATCCGCGTCGATCAACGGGACACCTAGCTCGGCAAAATAAAGACCCACGGTGGATTTACCAGAGGCGATGCCGCCGGTCAGTCCCCAGATCTGAGTTTTCTTAGAGCCCAAGTTTTTTGGCCTCGTCCCAGAACTTATCCATCTCTTCGAGATTGGATTGTTCGGGAGTTTTCCCCGCTTTCTTCAAACTCTTTTCAACGTGGCGGAAGCGTGCTTCAAAGCGCCCGAGGGTTCCGCGGATCGCATCTTCCGGGCTAAGCTTCATCAGATATGCGACATTGCATAAAGAAAAAATCAAATCGCCGAGCTCGTTTTGCAAGCGAACGCGAGTTTCTGCGCGCTCTGCTTCAGGTGCTTTCTCAAGAGCAAGCATTTCTGCTTTAAACTCACCGAGCTCTTCATCCAATTTTTCAATCGGGCCTTTTAAATCTTTCCACTGGAAGCCAACTTTACTGACCTTCTCGATCACGCGTCCCGTACGCTGCAAAGAGGGGAGGCCCTTTGGCGTTCCGTCCAAAATACTGGCTTCAGGATTGCCTGATTTTTCTTTGGCTTTTTCTTTTTCCCAGTTTTTAAGTGCAGCTTCTTCGCCATCCACTTTCGTGTCACCAAAAACATGGGGATGGCGACGGATCAACTTGTCGTTTAGACCTGAAGCGACGTCGTAGAAGTCGAACGCTTTTTCTTCGTTGGCCATTTCGGAGTGAATCAACACTTGCATCAAAAGGTCGCCAAGTTCTTCTTTGAACGCGCCTTTGATCTTCGCGTTCTTCAAGTCTTCCGTCGAATGAACGTCGTCCAAAACATCGAGAACTTCATAGGCCTCTTCGATGAGGTAGGGTCTCAGGCTCTGATGGGTCTGCTTGCGATCCCAAGGGCATCCGCCCGGAGCACGAAGACGATGAACTGTTTGAATGACATCCGCTAACGCCCTTAAATTTTCTGTGCCCTTTTCCATAAGCCAAGGGCATAACATTCTGCATGGTTAAATCAAAGGCCCAGCTCGAAAGCTTGGCTGAGCGCAGAATCGTCGCGGTTTTAAAAAAGGCGCAGGCTATGTCGGCGCTCAAAAAGAAGCTGCCCCCAAAAAAATTGTCAAAGACGCCAGTCGTTCACTTTTCGCTCGTGAGCGAGGCGCAGATGAAAAAGCTCAATCGCGCTTGGCGAAAGAAGAACTATCCCACGGATGTTCTCAGCTTTTCGGCGCACGAGGTTTTCTATCGCCAGGGCTATTTAGGCGAGTTGGTGATCTGCCTGCCTGTGCTGAAGAAGCAGGCGCGTGAGCAAGGCCACACGCCTGAGTGCGAGCTCGACGTTCTCCTTGTTCATGGTGTTCTGCATCTGATGGGATTTGACCATGAACTCGGCCCAAAGCAGGCGAAACTCATGCAAAAATGGGAAAACACCCTACTGAAAGACTCGGGCTTGATTTCCCGCGCGAAAACCCCTAGAAAGAAACCATGAGTTCTTTGGCACCCCACGAAATTCGCGCACGTCTTGGTTCAATGAAGGAAAAGTTAGATTTCCTTCGGGGGTCGCTTTGACCTAGCGGTCAAACAACGCCGCATCTCAGAGCTCGAAGATCTCTCTACCCGTGAAGGTTTCTGGAACGACAATCGTAAAGCGCGTGCTCTGACGACCGAGAAGTCGCGCCTTGAAAACGAAGTAAACCAATTTATGTCGCTCGAGCGTAGCTACGACGACGCAACGACTCTCTTTGAGCTTTCACAAGAAGAAGCTGACGAAGACGCGATTGCGGAAGTCTCGACCCTTGTTACGGGTCTCGCCGACCAGTTCGAAAAAGTTGAATTTCAAAAGATGCTCTCTGAAGAGCGAGACCCACTCCCTGCAATTGTCACAATCAATGCTGGCGCAGGTGGAACCGAATCCCAAGACTGGGCCTCCATTTTACTTCGCATGTACGAGCGGTGGGGCCAAGCCAACGGATTCAAAGTCGATATCAACGACATGCAATCTGGAGATGAAGCCGGAATCAAAAGTGCGACCCTCACTTTCACCGGACCTTATGCTTACGGACTTTTGAAATCCGAAGCAGGCGTGCACCGTCTTGTGAGAATTTCTCCGTTCGACTCTGCAGCACGCAGACATACTTCTTTCACCAGCGTCTTCGTCACGCCCGAGATCGACGATAACTTTGAAGTCATCATCAAGCCCGATGATCTTCGCGTCGACGTTTATCGTTCGGGTGGTAAGGGCGGGCAGGGTGTTAACACCACCGACTCCGCAGTTCGCTTGACCCATTATCCGACAGGCATCGTGGTCGCAGTTCAACAAGAGCGTTCTCAGATTAAGAACAAAGACATCGCGATGAAGATTTTGAAATCGCGAATCTATGATCGTCACATGGAAGACGAAGCCAAAAAGAACCAAGCCATCGAAGACAAAAAAATGGACATCGCTTGGGGGAGTCAGATTCGTTCGTACGTTCTGCATCCTTACAAAATGGTCAAAGATCACCGCACAGGCAGTGTCACTTCTGCTGCTGAAAAAACCCTCGACGGCGAACTCGAACAGTTCATCAAAGCGTATCTCACCTGCAAGATTACAGGCGAGTGGGCCCGCGGTGGCGGAACCGACGACGTTTGATCGCAGGATGATTTCCATGAATAGGACTAAAAGACTTTCGACAATCCTCTGTGCGGGACTACTTGTTTTCTCGTGCTCGAGCGTGAATCACCGAACCATCGTCGATAACGAAGATGCGAGCAAAGCCGCAGCGGTCAGTCACGTTTCGGTTGTTTACCTCTCGAGTGGAAAGATCTCGTTCGGTGATGTTGTCACGAAGCCTGCGGAGCCCGCTCAAGAATGGCAAGTCTCCGAAACCATCGAAAAGGCCGTTCAATCCAATCTCGAATCTGTTGGTAAACATCTCGATAGTTTCCGAACGCTTCTTGTCGAGAAGGGGAAGATTCCTCCGATTCAGGCAGATCCTGAGAGCGACGCGATCATTTTAATTGGAGAGAAGGCGTTTTGTCAGCAGGACTGCTGCTACAGCGGGATCGGAATCTTGATGGACAAGCGCAAGAGACTATTCCAAACGGTGATTCAACCCTTTGCCATGTTGGAAGTGGCCGTAAAACTGAAGGATGGCTCCAAACCCCTTCGCGCGTATAACTCTCGAAATGTCGGAAAGCTCGGTGGTTCTACGGCCTCTAATGTCGATGGCGTTAGCTTTCATGACGCTCTAACAGAATTTCCACCTAACGAACGGGCATTGTTGAAGGCAGCTCTTCAAAAACGAATCGGAGAGGTCGTCAACGCGCTATTCACCGATCTTGGATTTGGCAAAGATCTAAGTCCCTGAGTAGTCATGGTACCCATGCACCGATCTCTTTTTTTAAAGCGGCAATGATCCTTTCGGTTTCGCCGAGCTTCAAGAGAATGCCATTTCTGTCGGGCTTGTTCCCAGTAAGAAGCTCATAAACCGAGACCCCTAAAACATGAGAAAGCGGAATGTAAAATTCTGCTCGGATAGATCTTCCGTATTCCCATTCCCGGTATGTCGATGCGGGAACTCCAATGGCTTTTGCGATTTCGCTTACTGATTTTTCTTTTTGCTCTCGAAGCTTACTAATTCTCTTTCCGACTTGACTCATAGCTCTACTCTCCTCAATTCGGTGGGTAGTACGCATGATTCGTTGGTTGGTTTCAGAGCGAGAGTGCGGAATCGAGAACTCGTTCAAATGGAACAAGTAACCGTTTTTAAATGGCTCACTGCGTTATGTTGCGGTAATTCTTATCACGCAAAGAAGAAACTTTGAAACCAAGCTGCGATCGCCACGTATTAGCCACCATCATCAACTAACGGTCAGCTAAGCAAGCCGATCATAAACAAAGGAGTCTCCCATGTTTTCGAAAAAATCCGTTCTTTCCGTAGTTCTTTTGCTCAGTCTTCACTCGACATTCGCCTTCGCCGATCAGGGTGCAGATGCGAAGCAACGATTGACCGATAGCGCTTCTCGGATCGCTCTCGTTCTCCAGGACGACACCGTTTTAGATCTTCTATTGTCACAATCAGGAGCGATCACTGGAAACATTGATCAAGCAAGATACGAAGCGACCTCTGACAGTTCTGGCGTCGTTTCTGTCCGCTCTGGAAAATGTACGGTGAAGGCTGAAGTACGTGATGAAATTCACGAGCAGGAAGGTCGCAATTCGTTCAACCTTCCGACTGTGAACGAACAGAGCTTGCGGGTTGCTTGTGCGAAGTAACGGAGCGTCTTCAACTCCGTTACGACTTCCTGACGGTAGTTTTGAATAAAGACTTACTGTAATAGTCGGAGGACTCGTCACGTGACGAGTTCAATAGATATGTTATTGTTGCCCCATGCGGAAGCTCGTCAGGTTTTGCTCGAAACCCATTGTCTATAAATCGGCGATTTGTCTTTTATTGGGCGTGACGGCCGTTATGTATTTATACGTCGCGATTTACGGCGGAAGTATCCAGTGGAATCCTTTTCTCATGCTCGCGGCCTCACGAGGGCGATAGGGGCTTAAAAGGTCCTTGACTTATGACGCAATGCGTCATAAGTTGTGCCTCTTTTTGAAAGGGACCTTATGCCGAACAATAAAATGAACCTGTTGAAGAAGTTGGAATTTGTAGCTCTTCTCGCGCTGTGTGCATTCAACGCACAGGCTGCCTTCGCACGGGATTTCTGTGTCGGTGATGCTGCCATCTATGGGCATAACAAGG
>Ga0302315_10001381_pt1 | contig 24641 bp, 16 predicted proteins | sample III_Palsa_N3_1_FD_200532 | JGI IMG/M metagenome (GOLD analysis project Ga0302315, IMG submission 200532) | Peat permafrost microbial communities from Stordalen Mire near Abisko, Sweden - III_Palsa_N3_1 | ecosystem: Environmental > Terrestrial > Soil > Palsa > Peat permafrost | place: Sweden...
AGCTTGACCTGGTCGGGCGGTTACAACATCGCCCTAGGTCTCCCTTTTTCGAATTATTTAACTCTTGGGGGAACAGCATATGACTTTGATGAAACAGCTACTGGAATAGTCTACTTCTCAGTATCTGTTGGGACCCCGCCAGTTAGCACTCCCATTAATGGTAGTACAACCATTTCGGATGCCGGTGAAACAGACGGCTATTTCAAGTGGATAGGGCCCGGACCCGCTCCAAAAACGCAAGAATTTCTGGTGACCGACTGTATTGGGGCTTACAATTTCTTGTACTCGCAGATTGAGTACGTGCCGGACGGATGCTCGGCATCAAGCACCTTTGCGGACTCTTTTGACAACATTGTCACAACAAATGATGGTGTGGGAACACTCGGTGGCGCCCCTTTTGATTCGGTATCCAAAGTGTCCAGTCATTTAGTCATTGCTAGTTGCAATTCCAGCGGAGTATATGAAGTTTACATTAAGGCAAATGGAAATGAATCGATCGTTAATACTCTGCCTGGATCGGCATCGCTTGCTGCCGAACTTAAAGCTTGGGCTGGATTACAGTACGTCTGGGCCAGACCGGACACCCGGACCGTCAGCGTAAATTCAAGCCTTGGTCTGACATATCACACTAGCAGTCCAGGCGGCGGCAACGGGACGAAGGTTCCCGATCTCTTGTCAGGAAACTCTATCAATGCCAACACAGTTGTACCAGAACGTGCTAACCCTAACGATAGACCGATTGACGAAACAATTACCTATAATGCCACCCCTCAGGGTGGGTGGGGGAACAGCTCTGCTTACATTTGGTCTATAACTCTAGGTGTTCCACCGTTGTTCCAATCATCTTCAGGTACATTTACTATGCCAGGAGATCCTCCTGATAATTATTCGGCATTTTATAGCGATGATTATCCGGGACTTCCTGGCGCTGCGACGCCAGGAACGCAAGAAAATGTATCCATTGCCCTCACTGATTCAGTGGATAGTGCTCAAGTTTCTGGCTACTATAATTTATTATTTCATGCACCTGTGGAAAATTGGCAGGTGAGCACAGCGCCAAATGGCGTTATTAGCGCACCAACTACTCTTATTGGGACGTCTATATCTACACCTGGAGGATTTCCTACTAGTATTGCTCCTATGCCAGATGAAGAAGACTACAGCGTTCCACTTCAGGCTGCTGGAGGCGTATTTACCGCGGCCCCAGCCGTAATGACTGCCTTTTTCGATCCACCGGCGGCCGTTGTTACCCTGTTCACTATCGCTGGGTATACCCTCGCGCTTAGTACGCCCCCTCCTGCCCTACCGCCTCTCGTTGTTGTCCCTGGCGGCGATCAGGCCCAATGGGATCAAGATGTGCAGACGGAACTGGCTGTCACCTGTAAAACGTACACGGGGTTTATGCCTACGACAGATAGGATGCCCGCACAAGTGGCTCAGGACGTAAGCAAAAATGGAGACGCTTCCTATTGGGGCGCTAAAGCGACATTTGCGGTTTCATACACGGTTTCTGCGTATCAGGAGCACAATCAGATTACCTACGTTGGAGACGGTTATAATACGCAGGGGTATTTTGGGCCTGAAACGGGTACCATTAGCATCCCTATTGCAGTTAACGATCCGCCTTACCTTTACCTCTGGACAGTTGCAGGCGGCAAGCCATAATCGGACGCTTCCATCAGCACTGCCTTCAATGGTGAGGATAAAGTAGATTGAACAAACTATTGATGTGTGGCAGTATTCTGTTCTTTTTGATGATGGTCAGCATCAATTCGGTTGCTAAAGCTGATCCTGCAAATATGGGCGTGTCGGTGGCAGAGCGTGTGCAGGCATCGGCTAACCTTCGTCAATTCAATTTGTGGATGAATGCGCCCTGGCGGGACAATGACGGCAATTTTGCACAGGTTCGCAATCAAATTGAGTCCTCAATTCAGAGCGGGCAGAAGCCTGCCGACCTGATGCAACTATACAAACCAGATGCCAAAAAGTATCCGGATGCCGCTATTCTGCAGTTCCGGTATTACTATGCAGCATATGAAGCCGGTATTGAGGATCAAACGGCGAATGGTCACGCGGAAGCAATGATCCGTGTCGGTGACCTGTTTATCCTGATTCTCAAGGGCCACTTGCCGCATACCTACAACTATGTTCGACTAGGATTCCTTTGTGCGCTTTTCAGTGACCCCCTGGGCAATTATTCACTAAAAAATGTGGGTAATCAACTCTTCGCTAAGGATCCAAGCGATGTCTTGGTGAAATACGCGCTGACATCTCTGCTGGTAGACGGTCCAGATCCTAACGATAGAACAATGGCATTGAAGTATTCTCTGGAAATGGTCCACCAATACCCAAGCAATCTCCGTATAGTTGGAATGTTGGGATACGCCTATTATGTTCAATGGCGGACGTCGCACAGTAAGATTGATGCATCCCATGCTATTGATGCGTATCAACAATATTTGGATCTTGCGCCTGCTGATAACTATTTCCGTCCCACAGCCCAGAATTTAATAAACGAGATTCGGAATAGTGAGTAAACACTAATAGACAATCTCCAGCGAATATCTGTTTTGGTTAGTTCATTTGACTTCGCCAGATATATTGGCGGTAAATGAGTGAACTATTTGGTCTGGCTTTAAATATTGGAGATGTACAAAACGATCTGTTTTATAAGTAAGATTCGAGATAAGACGTGCTTCTCCTCCACTTCCTCTACTAAGAACCCAAGTTTGGCTGTATAATAACCTACAACTTCGACGCCGAACTCCCTGCACAGCGACGCGCCGCCTTTCACTGCTGATATGTTGTATTCCATTGGCAATTGAGGAGGACCCCAGACGTTGTCTACTGATTCTAGATTTGAGAGCAGCGCTTCAAGCGCTCCGGATAGCAATGCCCTTTTGCGTCAGCTCTTTGGCTCGGTCGTGGAGCGGACATTTATGCACACCCTCGGTGTGCACGAACCCGGTGTGGCGGATTACATCACCGATCTGGTGACGGAATTCTCGCATATGCGCCAGGTTTACAAAATTACAGACCTGCAAGGCAGGCCTCTCGAACAGGTGGCGGATATGCTGATTCAGGGCGAGGTAACCCTGCAAGCCAATTCGTTCATCCGCGAGCGGGAAGTACACAAGCACATAGGGGACTACACCCTGTTCTGGACCGGCGTCTTTCCCGAGGCGCTTCCGGCATTGCAGTCGACCTGGCGTAAAGACCGCTTTGTCGATTACATTAAACAGGGAAAAGACAGCTACGCCATCGCGGCCAGCTTCGATTACGGCGCTTACCGCGAAGAGGCTCCCGTGCTTAAGAAGATCTCAGAAGAGTTCGAGCTTTGCATGTTCGGCCTGAACACCGTTCGGAAAGAACTGGATCAGCTCGGCCACGCCGCTTAAGTGGTACTGGCCCCGATACGATTTTCTGTCGAAGTCGGGGCCGATCCTCCTAAATTACTTCTAACGCGTTGCGATCGCCTAAGACGGGGAAGGCGATATGAGGTTCTGCCTGATACCAGTAGGCCACCGACGCGATATCGTCCTGCAGCGGCAAATATCGCCCTTCGCTGCGCCAGCCGATGGCCTGCATGGTCACGCATAGCTCCTCTTCAAAGCGAATGGGATCCATGATGTGAAAGCGATACAGGCCGTGCCGCGATCCCGTCTTGCAGTCTGCCACACCTAACGGATAACCCAGATACGGAGCGGAGTACGTGGCCCCGAAGCCCCATGCGCCGCCGAAATAGTCTTCCGTACCGGTTCCGCAGAGCGTTGGATACTCTTCGTCCCCGTCCATAAAGAACTTGATCTCGCCCTCGCCCCACCAGCCCGAATTATTCTGTTGCCAGGCCATGTACGTTCCTACATAGTGCCCCTGGCCTTTAACACTGTCCAGAATGGTGTAGTCCGTGCCGTATTGCAGCGGATTGGTACGCCGGAACTGCGCATGAAAGTACGCAGCGTCGTCCGCGACCCCAGTCTCTGCATAGGTCACCGCATAGAAAAATCCTTCTACCTTGTCTACGTGACGATTCTCAACCGTCATTCGAACGTGCTTGCGGAAAGGCATGGGGAAATAACAGTTGAAGCCGCCGCTCGGGTTGACATTGATCGGGATCGCGTTGACGTTTACTCGAGTATTGAAGCCGTTGCAGAAGAAGTCTCCGACGGGAGCCTCGACACTCGGTTCGGTTTCTCCATCCCAGTAAATGCGCAGGATCAAATCCCGATAGCGCCCATGATCCACCGTAATCCAGATGTGCTGGATGTAGCCTGGACCGTCGACATCGACCAACGTGGTGGTTTCGCCTGTAGGCAGCGTAATGCAGGGTCGCACTTTCCAGCCTCGCCCAAGCTCTCGTGCACAGGCGTTGGGGCCGTCCCAGCGCTGTCCGATACGGGCCACTTCAGACTGGGGTTCGGCACTTATCTCGGCCATGCCGCCCCTGCCTTTTTCGCCGTAGACATTCTCGGCGGTAATAAGCCGCGTTTTAGCATGGGACAACCGATCGATGGAGCCCAATCCCATAGCTGTTCCGGAAAAGTCTGACATAATGTCTCCTTAGGTTGAATTCAACACGTCATTATCTCTAGTTCGGGCTGATAAGCCAATAGACTATGTCGTGAAAAATCAGGACTATCGTACTGCTTGACAATGGGGAATATCAGTGTTACAATCATATACGATGAAGCGCTTAGTCAAAATCCGTACTTCCGTTCATTAATTATCGAAGGAGAATATTGTGAAAATCATAAAAAGCAGCTCCAAAGAGCCTCGCGGTTTTACTCTTATAGAGCTTCTAGTAGTTATCGCTATAATAGCAATCCTAGCCGCAATTTTGTTCCCGGTCTTCGCAAAGGTGCGTGAAAAAGCGAGGCAAATCACCTGCGTCTCCAATATGAAAGAGCTTGGCCTCGGGATGATGCAGTATATACAGGACAACGATGAGAAATATCCCGGAGGGTTTACGCCAGGCGCCGCCGGCTCCGCTTCCGCATACATCGACACTACGTATTTCCCTCTCACGGACCAAGTCACAGCGCAAGCGACCGACAACGGGAATGGAGACCAATGGGCCCAGCAAATCTATGCTTATGTAAAGAGCAAGGGTGTTTACGTTTGCCCCGACGATACTTCATCGACGCAAGTTCTACAGTCGTACGCGTTTAACTACAATCTCGCTGGGCAGTCTGAATCCATTTTGACGGCGCCTGCATCCACTATAAATCTCTTTGAGAGTATCATTACGGCCCCTTATCCGGGATCCGATCCCAGTACGTTTAACGGCTACTCAGCCGCCACGATTATGGATTTCAATCAGGACTTTGTTGGAACAAATATTGAACCCGGTGTTGGTGGTTTGGCAAGCTCCCCTGCCGGAACCGACCGGCACACCAACGGCGACAATTGGCTTGCCGCCGACGGGCATGTTAAGTTCCTGGTTCCGTCTCAGGTCAGCTTCGGCGGTACTCCGTTGAAGCCCGGTTGTACCCAATATTACGGATCGAGTGGACCGGGCTGCGGGCAGGAAGGCAGCATTAGTGCAACCAGCACGGACACCATGCTGCTGCAAGACGGTGTGTCCAAAGTACAATTGACCTGGAGCACCCTTTAAACGGCAAGATCACTTCATCGTTCGTACAGCCCATGCTACACAATAACCAAACACATGTGTTTCAGCGAACGTCAAATCCCAAAACACCCACTACGGATAGGAGACAACAAATCATGCGTACTAAACCGTGACGAGTCGAACGTTTCCCCAGGTGGCAGATCAAAGAACAAACTGCTTCTACAACCAAGTCTGTCGGCAAGAATATACGGAATTGAGAAATCCTGAACGTTTAAGTCAGGAGCGACCCACTACTCCTGACGGACAACAGTGCGATAGTTCAGGCATTGGATTTACCGAGCTTTCAAACAAAGTATTAAAATTTCATTTCCCATCGGAATCTGAGACTTGAGGAGACAACAAAAACATGTAGCGATCCCCTATATGAGGATCATATATTCCCATAATCTGCCCTCGGTCATTGATGGAATAAGCGGATGTTTTACCCTCTAGCTCATGATGTGTAGAACTATCAGCTTCTAGTAGCGGCGTCAAATCCCGCATGCCGTGAGCATTGTCCCAAAGAAATGCCCTGGATTTTGTGAAGTTATTTACATCTCCGCTGAAGCTAGCACCCACAACTTGTCCCAAATTATTAACGTAGTAGGCTCGTGACTTGGTATCGCCCGCAAGCTTGCCCAGATCATGCATTGCCCCGTTTTGCCATAAAAACGCAGTTACAGATCCGTCGCTATGCTGAGCTGCCCCTACTACCTGCCCAGCGTTATTAATGCACGTAGCTGTACTAACCAATCCGCTCCCAAAAGCGCCCAGATCGTGTACCCTACCGCGTTCCCATACTGCAGCATGGGTCTGCCCCACGTTAGTCAAAAGCCATCCAGCAACTTGCCCGGAGGCATTGATAGAAGATGCCCGACTGCTTTTAAAGCCAGTAGGTAGTTCAAGTTCACTTATTTGACCGTCTTTCCAAATAAAAGCAACGTCTAAGTTAGCCGAATCCGCATTCTCATTTTCACCGAAAGTGAGCGGATTGGATACATATCCCACAACTAGGCCATTGTCGTTTATGTCCCTGGCCTCAATATCCCTATAGCCAGGTAAGGCACCAAGCCACTGTGTTTCCCGGCCCGCACTCCATATTGCATTACCACCTACGATTTGCGCTCGATTATTAATTGCTTGAGGGCGCGGTTGATTGCTGAATGTAGACAAGCGCCCGTTGCTCCAGATGAAGCCATTGCCAGTCCAAAGCATACTTCCAACAACCTGACCTTCGTTATTCAAAGCTCCACTGTGCATAACATCTCCCTTTGGCGTAGGAAGCAAACTATATCGGTACCGGTAGAAACTGGGAACAAATTTTGGTGGAGCTCCACATTCACGGAAATGAAAACTTTCGAATGTCGGGCCTCCTGAAAGCAGAAACTCGGCATCCGCGGGTGAGAGCGCCGCAGTTGACTTATGAAAATAGTAAGCAACGGCCTCATTCAAACCAGGGCTTGAATAGCCATAATTTCTAGCATTTAAATACATACCTAAGACGCGAGCATGGTCCATCTGGTGACTAATAATCAAGCTCAAGATTGCTGCGTTGACATATCGCACCACTTTAGGAGACCGGTCGTCTGAAGTAACGACAAGTGCAAGCGCGGTACTCAGAGATGGGATAACGTTGACATGCGCTCCGCAACCACGCCGTATCATGTCATGTGCATTGCTTAGGGATTGGCTGACGGGTAACTCGAAGTCTGCTTCACGCTTCAAAGAAAGAGGGATTGATTCGAATGGAACATACTTTGCGCGGCCCGCTGGTAAGTTCCTCTGGTTCAGATGGCCCACGACGAGGAACAATGGAATCATACACAAAGATACTAATGAAATGGCTGCTACTAGCGCGACTCCCACTGTAACCATTGGTTTCTGCCTAAATGCTGAAGGATTAATTTTCTCCTCAAAACTATTAATGGTTCTAGACGCTACAATAAGGGAAGCTATCGATAGATTTAATGTCCAGGCCCCGGTCGATGTTGGATCTGAAGCGATAGATGGGGCGAAAACAGGCAACACAAAAACCTGGCTAATTATGCAGATGAGGGCACCAATCGATAGCTGCAAAGATTCACTTGATTCATGCTTTCCAAGTTCTACAACCTGATTTGAGCGACAGGACGACCAACATAGAATTGCCGACGCGTTTGACGATAGCACGATAGTCAATATCATCCCTCGCAAGATTATCGAGACCACTCCCGCTTCAAATAAAGATTCTGAGCAGTAATAGTAGTCCAACGGCCCACCACTGGATAAGCCGTTTCCAAGCCAGGTCCACGAAGCCCCATTAAACAGCGGACTGAGAGACATTACCCAGTACGAAATTATACATATGAGGTAGGGCGCGATGAGAACTACGCGGGCCGTCGCGAATTCTGTGGCACGGCTTGCGGTAAATCGTAGTAATAGTCCAGCTGCAACGATACCTGACACGGTTAATACGGCTCCAAATAAATCAGAGTCATGAGACAATATGAAGACTGAGAGGCCTATGAAACTAGCCCACACATAACATCGTCTGCGCAACAGCACACCAGGGGACAGCCACAATCTGTTGGAGCGAGACCACCTTGGATCTGCCGGCCACGGAAAGGCGACAGCGAAGACCACTATACCGCTAGCGGGCATTATGCTCCAATAATTGGGACTACTAACTGAAAAAAACAAATAGATCAGGCAAAAACACGTAAAGAATCCGAGTATGATATCACGCCAAACAGATGCCCGAGCAACTATATAGGAGGCTAAGCCAGCTACGATCACTGAAGAAGAAACACCAAAAGATTCAATATAAGGGTAAGGCACTGTATTTGAGAATAGCCAATCCTTTGCGGCCAACCACACGATCATCACTGATACAACGCAATATTTAAACATATTAACTAAGTCACGTGAATCGTGAAAAACCCGGGTCAGTTTACTACCACGTAATAGGTTCTGCACGTGCTGACTCCTTTCAGGATGTTTGGACCTCAGACTGGCATCGGGCGAGTTCATAGAGTCACTCCAAATTGTTCTTGCCTGTAGGCGGCGAAATGCCGAGTTCAACTGTTATTCTGTTAGATTTAATAAAGGGTGCTATAAGAGCTAGAATACAGGTGGCAGAAATCATCGCGACGATAAAGTTAAATACAGACGTATTGCAACGAATTGTCGTGTGAAAATGCTGAGAAAATAATTCGCATAATTGCGGCCATATCACCCAAAGGACAGCGCCAATTGGGAGGAACAATCTATACGAAATCGGACGGGATAAAACACTCAATAGCAGTGACCAGGTTAGGGCATTTAGTTGTTGCTTGCCGGACACCGTCCGCTGAAACGGCCTAATCACGTTGTTCATATGAATTGGTTCCGTAAGGAACTTTGGGATTTTTACTTTGCGACTAGTCTTCATTTTTGCTCCATTCGTGGTGTATCATAACTTCATTCTGGAATTAGAGCAGTCCGGACGACTGCAGAGTAACGCTTTACATAATCACTGTATATTGCGCATATTTTATAGTAGCTATATTCATTATAACGCAAAGGATGCGAATCTATATACGACACGGACTTCATATGCGCAATTACCGAATAGTTATGATTAAATGTACTTGATCGCATTACTTCATAATCTATCGCATTGGCAGTGCTCGTCCACGTCAGTCCTATAGAACCGGAAGCTAGCGCTCTTGCCTGGACATCGGTAGGTAAACACGTCCCGCCGAAAAAGTTGTTAGCATGGAAATCCAATCCTCTTATTCCAACATTTCCATTATCAGCGTCGTAAAGATCAATCAAAGAGTGCCCCACATTAGGGACTTCCTCATAGTCACTAGGAATGCCTAAAGTGTCTAACAGATTGTGGTGTCGTCGAACAGCCCCGAGTGTCTGATCGCCTTCTTGCCCAACTACTAGACGGATCTTCAGTTCCTTTCGAAGAGTAGAGCCATTATTCCTGGCAATATCCTCCAGGAAATTGCCAGGAATGTCACCAAACCATGTTGCTGCTGAATAGGAAACTACATCGCTAAATACCCCTGGGTAATTGTAGGCAAGCTTGAGCGCTCCGTATCCTCCCATAGAAAAGCCCTCAACTGACCGTCCACGCCGATCTGCAATAGTCCTAAAATGGGAATCAATATAGGGCACAAGCTCTTTTATGACGTATGACTCGACCATTTCGGACGGCCCGTTCTCATTGAAACCACTCGCCTTGCCTCCGTTCATAAAGACCATTATCATATCTGGCGATCTGCCCGAGATCATTGCGTCTTGCAGTCTAAGAGGGAGTCCTCTGCGGACCCATGTGTTCTCGTCATCACCATAACCATGGCAAAAGTAAATCGTTGGATACCGATACCTAGCAGAGCTCAAATAGCTCGGCGGGAGAAATATATTGAATCCCCAAAGTCTGTTGCCCATATACCGGCTTCTAAAACTTACATGTTCTACATGGGGCTTACAAGACGATGTATAATTGCCAAGTTCCAGTGTGGAACGTTTTGCTTCCAACTCCGTAGATTCCCGTTCCTCCAAACTCCGCGTCCCTATCACCTCGCAATGAAAATACGATTGATGCCTCACTGGATCTAAACGCCAGTCAACAACAACATCAAAATATTTTCTAAGAAGATCATCAAGAGCCCTAAGTATAGTGGCTACCCGAGGATCTTTATGGTCTTCGACTCTAGTGATCGTCCCATTAGAAGACCGAAATCCACAAATGTCTATCGCCTGCCCATAGGCGTGTGCGGACATTTGGCTATTCGATCCATAATCTGCCCAGTCGTTATATACGCCCATATGATATATGCCAGTGATCTGGTATCTTGACCTGGCCTCATCAAGGAAGCCCGCCATACGATTCTTCAAGCACAGTGCAACATTTTCAATTGCTGTGGGGTACCTGGGATCTTCATAGTAGTAGAAATCTATTCCGTGCCATGTTGCAGGGATATATTCGGTAGCTCCTCGATCCCACGCGTTCTTATATGGGTAAATTAATCGATCAAGCCTGGTTGCTCGTGCTGCGTTTATCTGCTCTTGGGAGTAGTGCCCGGGAAAGAAGTATTCCATCCTATCAAGGCCAATCTCCTCGCCAGTCCTGAATCTATTCAAATCTTCATACGGCACCCTAGTTTCACCTTTATCACTCGTTTCGAACTGTGGAGGTCTAGGTACTAATCCAACTAAGATGGCACTCTGAGCAACTGAAAGCTTAGCCGGAGTGGTGTGAAAATAATATCGTGCGGCTGCTGCAATTCCGTGGCAACCGTAGCCAAAGTCAATGCTATTGAGATACAGCTCCAAAATACGACGTTTAGGCAGATCATGCTCCATCTCAATGGTGTAAGCAGTCTCTTCCATCGTCCGAACGATAGTACGGTCACTCATTAAAAACAGCCTTCTTGCAAGCTGTTGACTGATTGTAGCGCTCCCTTGCTCAATGTTAAAGGATCGGACATCTACCCTCAACGCGGTATGCATAGCCTCCCAGTCAAATCCGTTGTGTTGATAGAAATGTCCATCTTCCATAGCTATCGTAGCCTCCTGAATTGGGGCGGATATATTGTTGAGGGTCGTGTATGACGGGTAGCCAAGAGGTGCATTTGATCCGAAAAACTTACAAACTTTCTCGCGAAAATAAAGATGCCCAGCTATTAAACTTATAAGAAGAACGATTACACCCGTGCCTGCAAAACCCCGGTGATCAACATGCGTCCGATTGTTCTTAACAATACGTGAAGTATTGATAACCGCCGTGGATTCTCCATGGAATATTCTGATAATAACTATAGAGAGTGCAATTGCCCAGGTACCGAAGAAAGTCGTTAGGCTAAGACAAAACGGAGTAGTAACGCCCAAAATTAGAAAAGACCAAATGACGCCACCAGCACAAAAAACTACTGCTCGCTCGGCCTGATTAGATACAGTCTTGTCAACAATTGCCAGGATATGAAATAGTTGCCGGATCAGAGTGAAAACTAATAACGTCTCGAATACGACGAGCAAAGGAAATCCCAGTTCGACCATTACCTGAGAAGCATTTCCACTCAGAATACTGCTCCGAGTGCCTGTTCCTAATCCACTTCCTAACCAATAGTTTGTAATGTTGACGCCACTAATGGCCGAACGAACGAAGCTACACGCCATATATGTTGCAAAAGCCATAAGGAGTATTACTATGGCGACACGGAAGTGAAGCACTCTAATTAAACTCGTAAGCCAAAGCGCAAGCCCAGCTATAATCGCTAGTCCAAAATTCAGAGGACTTTGTAGAGCAGTGCATATCAATGCTGCCAACCCCATAGTTACCATGAAAGCCAAGCGTCCCGGCAAGCCAAATATTGGGATTTTACCCCCACCCAGGAAGCATGCTGTAATGACAGCTAAAGTAATGAGAATCGCTGAAGGGTACGGGTAAGGAGAGGCCGTAGATGTTAGCCAATCGCAAAGCACCAGCTCCAGCCAAAGGATACAGAGAAGTCGGGTTAAGTGCCTCAGGGTAATATCAATGTAACTACATGGAATAGAGCTGATACAGTGCTGACTGTTCGCTCGATCGTGTGGAGTGGCATGTGCAGTATTTTCGATCTTATTTGCCATTCACGATTGCTCTCGGACGATCGGAATACTGCCCCTCAAGGAGACCTGTCAATATCAAAAACGTCACGGTGACCGAAGCCCGAGAAAATACTCCAAGTATAAGCGTGTCAAACAGCCCTGCAATGGCTAGACCCACGAGCGTACTTCCTGCAGCATAGGCCAGTGTTTTCTCAAAGCTGTCGGCGCCTACTCGCATAGCCACTTCTGACACCCCCTTCAATATGCCATAGAAGAAGCAACCGACCAAGGCTACTCCTACCACACCCCAGTCAAGCATGATATCTAAATATAAGCTCTTTGGCTCCAAAGGCAGATTACTGGGCAATGATGAAGTGTCATCGATACCTCGTAACCTTAGCTTAAAATAAGCTCCATAACCATACCCCTCAATCGGCTCATCTTTTACAAGTGATAAGGCATCTTTCCATATATATATACGCCCTGCCGATGACTTGTCGTTTTGCGGAAGCACTAAGTCTCCATGTGTGCGTACAAGCAAGGATCCAACGACCAGGAGTGCGACAGCCAACAACGCAATAGGACGCAACTTGAAATTGATCCTGGGAATAGAATAGGCTATCATTGCAGCAAGAGCCAACCAGCCACCACGCGAAAATGTAAGTACAATTAGGATACAACTCATCAAAGCAACAAAAAGACAAGTATAACGTACAACTCTGACGGATTGGTAGCGGCTGCATTCGATGAATACGCCGTAGCTAATCAGGCACATGCAATAGACGATATTCGGGACGGACATAAAACCGCTAGCACGCACACCAAAACCAGGAGTTATATATTGGCTTGTTGCAAAATATGACCAGAAAGTAAGGAAAATGTAGACGGTCAAACAGCCCGTTAGACACCAAAAGATAGATTGGCGGGCTGATACTTCCGGTAGCGCTGTCAGGAAGAAATACGTCCAAGGAATAAATAGCAAAACAGTCCGATAATCCGCGTGGTGTACCATAGCCCAAACTATTAGAAGGGCAGCTGAGGTCGTACACCACCCAGGCCGCCCGCCTTTGGCCCTCAGCTGCCTTATGAAAGCTAAGGCGACAAGGACACAGGCTATCACACAGATAACAATGTACATATTGTTACTGTATGAACCAGAGAGTGCGACATCTAATGTGTCAGTTGACGCCATCGGGTCGAAAAGCAACCAAAGATAGGTTGTAAGCAGAGGAACGCAGCAGCAAAAGAATAAAATCAACTGTCCTACGAGCGGTACCGCTTTAAGGACACTTCTCATACACCAGGCCGGGTCCGATTGCTTCGGCGGATGGCAAGGAGTGAGTAAATTACAACGCTACAGACCAATACCGAAATGACCAACAGTATTGCAAATTGCCGGCGGTCTCCAGCTCGGCGGGACATTTGTTGGGCAGCAAATCGGCGTCCACTCTCGCGGATCTTCTCCATTTGTTCCATAGGCATAAGCTTGCCATTCGTGGTATACGACAAACCATTGTTGGTGCCAAAGCGATAATCGCTTATGACTGTTCCTGTAGGTAGAGGGCCATGTAGCTGATTTAAGTCAGCATTCTGACCAAATGAAACTTCTTGCAAACGGTATGTGTCAGTAGTAAACGGGATGCGAACAAGCTTTCCCTGTTGGACGGCGTTTTGAAAGTTTGTTATGACAACGAGGGACGGAAACCATTGACCGTCAGTGTATTGGTGGTAACCTGAAATATCGTATTGAAACGCAATATCTTTCCGTCTTGTGTCCAAGTCTATCGCGACTATCGAGGTAGGCCGGAGAAATTTCTTATCAAGAGTCATTGTAATTTCAAAATGGCGATCTCGTGTCCGTAAAGGTTCAACTAGATCTCTCTGCAAGTTCACAGACCCATTTGCTGTCGCAATAACTTGGGAGCTCAATGGACCAAACGCCTGCAGTACCGGCGCGCCGAACAAGGCAATTGTCCCGCCACGGTCATCGGTGGGCCATTGACCGAACGAATGAGTTGCTCCGCTATGGCCGTTTAACCACACCCCACCTGAATATGCATACGTATCAGGGTTCTCACCATTCGGAACGGCCTTGGTTATTTCAATGTAATTGTCGCCTTTAAACAATTCCATCGAACTAATCCTCGCGCTATTGGCGGGGTCATAGATCAAACTACCGGTGTCATCTTGATACTTCCCATATACCATATCGGCTAGATATGACTTCCCGTCGAACTCGTACGTAAATTTCCTTGGAATTTCGAAACCGCTCACAGATCGCAATATGTTACGCCGAACGGCACTCGCGACATTCTTTGCTTCCTCTGGCGCATCTCCTTTGCGGGTTTCTGTATCCAGGGCTCTTTGATATTCCTGATCGGGATCGGGCTGATGCGGTCCGTACGCAACAGGAAACTGCTTCAGAGTCGCGATCCAAACTGAGTGGCATTTTCCTATCCGCTGGTCAGATCTATGGATTTGCGACCAAATGTCACCAGCTTTCACAGGGTTCGCTGAAACCAGGAGGGATCCGGCACAATAAAATAGTACAGATGCCTTTAACAACACGTTGGATCGGCAACTTTCAAATGACATTTAGAACCTTAAACTTCTGCGCCCGCCCGTGTACAAGACCAAGAGCGCTAACTCATCTCAATGAAATTAACATCAGATAAATAGACCGAATCTACCTGATGTTTCACCGGACAAAGTTAGCGCTGATGGTCAATAGAGCAGCGCAACTCATATGCATACAACTACTAGCCATCAAATTGAAAAGAAGGCTTTGGTTAGTAATTGAGACGCGAATGCATCCTAGCTATTGCAATCACCCTCAGTTGCGAAGCAACTCTTTGAGTCGGTCACATCAGGATAATATGTGGCACCTGAAACCGTAATAGTCCACCCACCCGAGCTAACGTCGCCAGGATCCGCGCATACACAACTCTCACCAGACATACTCATCATTTCCTCGCAGCTGACCGACTTGCTATAAAGATTGTAAGTAAGCTTGGTAGTAGATGCCGTGCAGTATTGAGTACAATGAAAGTCCGATTCGCACGAGGCTGCGTCAAAATGCTGAGTCACACTGCAGCTACCTGTACAATACGCCTCGTCGTTTATACTGCCCGTAGTACAGGATGGTGTCGTTACGTTATCGGTCGCAGCTGGAAGCGCGTCAGACCCGACGCACCCGCAAGCCCCGTATCCAAGTAGCAGTTCAAGTGTAGCGCAAGCAGCAAAAATGGACGCGTATTTCACACTACGCATATTCCCTAACTTCATAAGATTCTCCTTTTGGTAACGACTATAAGTAATTAGTTTCCGTCTAAAAATGCGAAAACATACGGAGTGCGTTTGTCTTGTGAACGAAACGCAACCGACTGACCAATCTCTGCGCCGGGAGCCTGGTTTATCATTGTGACGCTAAAACTACGCCACATAAATGGCCTAATCACAGCATGCATCCATGAAGCCTTTAAGCATCCACATGACGGCTTAACGTCGAGCGAAAGCGGACTAGGCTGTAAATTGTAGACATTGAAGTAGTAGGTGGAGGTTCTAGCTGTTTGACTCCCCTGCTTCGCGCTGCCTGAAACTACCGCCTTGAGGCTCGAAACAAAAATCCCCCTGTGCTCAACTATACCGAGAAGGTAGTCGTGCAAATTGTTATTGAACGGTACGCTCACAAAGAAAAGAAGCAGAACAAAAAGGATTGCCTGCTTGATTGTACGGAGTAGTAGCAAAGGACCAGACATACCATTCTTCGATTTCAATTCCACAGCTATTTTCTAATTACCCCTAAAGCAACTCTGACGACCGGAAGCGTCAAGCACATATTTCAAATACGATCAGAGATTTTCTCACCTCCAATAATATATGGAATAAACGTAATGCGCTGACCTAATGCTGCAATGCTTGCAAGCGGGCGTGTTATACCGTACTTATCTCCGAAGTGTCAATCATTATTTCACCCAATACCCTACCCCTCTGAAAAATTTACCATACTGTCAGTAACCTAAACAGATTAACTTAGTTAAAATACCGCGACTAGCTATCAAACGGATCACATGTCTTCATTTAGGGTTGTTCCAACGCATGCCAATTTGGCGTGGCTTTAACGCGGCGGTTATGGTAACTGTTGAGCGGAGATTTCATACATAACACAACGGACATAGTGATAGAAACTGATGAGGTTACAAACTCTTTAAAATTATTCGACATATTTTTGTTGGAGCTGAATTATTGTAAGATTCTGAGCAACTACTTATTTAGAAGGCGACTGAATGTAGTCAACCTATTGGAGTTGGAATTGTCGTCGATTTGCTCCGTCCTCTCGTACATGACAAGGTGTAGTCAGGTTCCACGCGACCCCGAAGCGAAATATGCAGTGTCTCCCAGACCGTTCGTTGCCGCGCTCGAGTGACGCCAGCAAGCTCTCGGTGGCTGCCGTCGGCCCATAGGGCCATGTGCCTTCGCTCCCTCCCGAAAAAGGTGGCGATGTTGTAGCTAATTTTTAGATCGCTCGTGGTCCTTAAAAAAACAAAGGTTTCTCTCACCGCTTGACAGAGTAAAGATTCAGTGTTACAATCCAATTAATGAAGCGCTTAGTCATACTCACAAACTACAGTAATTAAGGAAAATCACAATGAACGTCTTTAAGAAAAGCAGTGCCCGCAACCTACACGCGTTTACTTTAATAGAGTTGCTAGTTGTAATAGCAATAATCGCCATACTGGCCGCGATACTTTTTCCGGTCTTCGCCAAGGTTCGAGAGAAAGCACGCCAAACTTCGTGCTTGTCTAACGAGAAGCAATTGGGCCTTGGGCTAATGCAATATGTTCAAGACTACGACGAAAAGTTTCCTGCAGGCTACATCACCGGCGGAACTGCTCCTGCAATAGGCCAGGCAAGCAATTGGGGTATGGGATGGGCGGGTGAAACGTACAGCTATATAAAGAGTACGGGAGTCTTTAAGTGCCCCGACGATCCAGGAGCTAGCAGCGGCAGCAGCGTTCCGGTTTCCTACTCGCTGAACGACAATATTGCGGGCCTAGTTGATGCGGCATTGAGCTCACCAGCCTCAAGTGTGCTCTTAGTAGAGGCGCAGAACGCAACACCAATAAACCTGACTGCTCCCAATGAGGGCGCTGGCACAGGATACGCGACAGCAGACGTTCCAATGTCTTCTAGCGGCAATGGTGAGCAAGCCGGCATCGTTTCTAAAACGGGAGGCCTTCCCTGGAACTGCTTTGGAAGCTCCGATTATGTTACCGGCCCTCTGGGCGGTCGCTGGAGCCCGAGCACGACACCTCCATCCCAGTTCGAAGGCACATCGGGTATCCATACAGGCGGCAGCAACTTCCTATGCGCTGACGGGCATGCCAAGTGGTTGCAAGGTGAAAAGGTGTCCTCTGGGTACGACAATGCGTCTCCTACGAATCCTGTAGATACGCCCTATCCCAATATGGCCTGCGGTGCTGATGATCTGGGAACTACCTGGTCGCTTACGTTCAGCGCTACATAACTTACGAATCGAACGGATATCTTAAGTCCATAGATCGTTCATAAAAGTCGCGTGTATGGCAGACGCCGTACACGCGATTTTTATTCGTATAGCATCCTTCGCATTGTTTATTGCGGTAAGCCCGGTAAACCGACCTCAAGAGAGATCACATGGACCTCTTCTATCCTTCTTAGCCCCGTTTACGGGGCTTTACGCCTCAGGCCCGTCCTTTAGGGCGGGACACGCAAGTCGAAGTAAGATGCGGTTGCCCTCAAGGCAAAACAATAGCGCTTGACAGTTCGTCAAATCAATGTTACAATTCATAAACGGGGACGATGAAGCGCTTAGTCATGGACTGATAGTGAACAGAACAACTCGATCGCGCACTTTACGTTTATTCCGGTGCTCGTAGCTATAATCACTATCCTGTCCAATGTCTTGTTCGTTAACCCTGGCGTCGTCTCTCAACAAAATCGACTTGTGAAAACTCTCAGCAAAGTCGCGTATCGTTACGTGTAGCTTAAACGCAATTAAAGGCAATTGGCAAGTGAAAAAAAGAACCTCATGTCTCGCAACTTTGGCCGTCATCCTCGGTATCACCTCGTTTGATATTTCGTCCGCTTCGGCGCAGAACAAGATCCAAATATTTGGCGCCGAACGACTGGCTTCGGCGCAGAACTGGTCTGAATCAGACTCCATTTTCACGCCGTCTACTTCCGATCATAATGCGAGCGTAATTTTCCCAGCTAACAAATGGAGCGCGCTTATTGGCACTCTTCCGTTGAAGGCAATGGGGGGAACATTTTCCATTCACCTGCGCTGCCGCTGGCATGGAGATCTGACCACGATCAAGGGCACAAACGCGGTCATCATGTTTGAGGATGAAGACGGCAAAGATATGCCTGGCGCGATAAGCTCGCCAGTACCGGCTACGGCGGATTGGCAGGAAGTCACCGTGTCCTCTGCGATCCCAAAAGGAGCCGTTCAGGTTCGGTTCGACCTGGATAGCACGGGAGGCGGTCCGCTCGAAATATCGGACTACGACTTATATCTGCAAGACACGGATCTGACGACCGACGCCGTTACCGGAACTGTAATGCCGTGGCTTACCGTTCCTGGCGGGAAGGCAGCTCTACCGCCGCAGGATCCTGCCAGCGCGAGCGCGACATTCACTGCATCCGATCCATACTCCTTCGATGCGCCAGTCTGGTCCACGGTTGCGGCTCACGACATTCCTACTACCACAACGAACAAGACGCCATTGAACGATGTCGCCGCGAACTTCCAGATGGTGTGGACAGCCGACAACCTGTACGTCCGCTATCACGCGCACGACCCGATTTTAAACTTCAAGGCAAGAAGCCGGTATGAGAGAGACTGCTTTGAGTTCTTTATGCAGCCCACGGGAGGCTCACACGACGCGGCGGCCCTGATCTCCAAAGAGCAGTACACGATTACCAGAACGCCCGAAGGCAAAACCGACGCCAACGTGGACGCCATCACCCGCGTTGTGAGCGACGGCTGGGAGGCAATTGCAAAGATCCCCCTGCAAACGGAAGACCGCCGCATTTATCCGTTCAATGGTCTCCAGACGACCTTCAACGCCGTTTACCAGGACTGCGACACACTGCCGCAGGAGCACTGGCTCAGCTTTTCCAAAAAGGACCAGACCAACTCTTCATGGGAAAATACATCTCTGTACGTGCCACTCGTCTTTGAAACCGACACCGCGATGGCCTACAAGCCAATGTGGCTCGGCGGCGCCAACGACGCTTACAATGTAGAGCCCAAGTTTACAGGCATGATTAACCTGGTACATTCGTCCGCCACTCTCGCCAATCTCGACATGTGGGATAAGAGCCCGGAATGCCACATCGACGCTTACACCGACGGTGGTCATAACTGTTTCCGCTTCAAGTTTCCAGCCAACCCAAGGCAGCGGCGCGTACTCTTTGACATGTCTCCAATGAATGTTCTGGCTGGCGAGACGCTTGATATTACGATGGACGTGCGCTCTGACGCGGGGCCAACGATACCTACTCCCAGCGTAGCATTCCTATCGGAATCGAGCTGGAATATTACTGGATCCTCAACCACAACCGCAGGCCCATTGGGACAACAGTGGATTAAAGTCTCATTCAGAATGACTATGCCCGATACTTCCCGCGGGAGCATCCGAAATGGACGAATGTTGTTTACGGTAGGAACAATTCCTGGACGAACGGTTGAGATACGGGACATCAAAGTAACGAGGAGACTTCCGGCGAACTTCGATGCCTTGATAAGCGTGCCGGGCCAATACTCGCACTTCTGGAATGGCGCAGCGAACACTCTCAACTTCCACCTCGTCTCAGGAATACCAACGCAGGCAAAAGTAACCGCTGTTGTAATTAACTACTTCACGGGCAAAACGCTCATGTCTCAGCAATGGACCAAGGACATGACTGCGGGCGGCGAGGCAACTACAACCTGGGACGTGAGCAAGCTTCCGGACGGCTTCTTTAATGTGCTGCTTAAGGTGCGCGACGCCAATGGCGGATTCCTGGCCGACAGAGAACTGTATGTCTCCAAGAGCATCAAAAACACCCGAATGAACCCCTTCAGCGGAATGTTCATTAGTAACGACTACGATGTAACTGCGCCGGCAAACATTCCAGCGCGTATCGCCATGCTGCAGGGAATGGGAGAAGGAAGGGCGCAGTGGGCGGACTTTTACCTGTTCGACAGCGAAGGAAAAGACTTGCCAGGCGACCGCCTTGCGCTGCTTAAGGCCTACCACAACGCCGGTTTTGAAACGGGTTGGACCATACCGCAGGGCGGAACCCACGATATTGGCAGAAACTGGCAGCCCGACGAGCTAACATCGTTCTACGACCGGTTTATGACCAAAACCAGGGGCCTGTTCAGCCATTTTAGCTTCTCGAACGAGCCCAACCTGTACGGCGGCTGGTTCCCGGAGCCTGATGCACGCGAGTGGGCAATCTACAACAGAGAGTTTTACAACGCAGTAAAGAGGGATGCGCCAACAACGAAGCCTATCCTTGGCAGCTTCAATGACATTCCAGAGGACTACGTCAAAGCCGCGGCTGATGAGAACAACAATAGCTTTGCCGACGGAGTTATGGGCTTCCATCTCTATGGCCTCGAGACCAACGGCGCAGGATTTGTCGACGACCTCAAGGTAAGACAGCAATTAGATAAAATCCATCCGGGCTGGGAAGCCTGGGATACGGAGTCTGGCTCGGTATTTTACAACTTCGACGGCATTCTCGACCTGCAGTCTAAAAAGATGCCTATCGAGCTCTGTGCAGGATACACATCGAGCATATTCCTCGACGGATACACCTATACATTCCCCGATGCGGACTCAAACCCGTTAGTGCCCATGGAAGCATACAAGAACTACTTCTACCTGGATTGCAAACCGGTTGGTCGAGTTATGTCGTCCGATGGCAAAACGGCTATTTATCTCTTCCGACATTCCGACGGCCAGGGGTACGCATCGTTCTGGAATACAAGCCACGACGCATCTTCAGCCGTCCTTCCAGTTATTGGGCATGGCGTGGTTTTGGACGTTTTCGGAAACCAGATACAAACGCTTAAGCAGGGCAGCAACAGCATTGCATTGAACGATAGATTCTTGCGATACGTAAAGGGTTTGGACTTGAAGACGCTGATGAAAGATCCATCGTTCATCGCCGCTTTTAAGTCATCGGCGACCAAGCCGTCTACGGATGCTGGATATACCACCCATGTCTTTGTTTCGCTGCCCGAAGCAAGCAAGGCATTCGACCGGCAAATGCCGATAGGCCAGCAGTCGGAGTTGAGCATCAGCCTACACAATGATGGTGCAACTGTGCGGACCTTGAAACTTGGCACGAATCTCCCTGCCGGTCTGACGATCGCCTATAACGGCAGCGCAAGCGTCGTTCTTAAGCCAGGTCAAACTAAAGTAGTTGCGGCGACTATTATTGCCGCGAAGGCTATGGACAAGGCGCCGTTCTCAATAACCGGCGTTCTGGACGACGGGCTCAAGATTGTTCCTACACTGTTTACCGTGTCCACAACCCCTCCCATAGATGTACGCGGATACACGAGGTCTATTGAGATCGCCAACAACTCGACTACGGCGGCGGAAATCGATGTCGTGGCGACTAAACCTGAACTAGTCTTCCAGCCTGGCGTTCTCAAGGAGAACCTGGATCCATCGAAATCCGTTACAGGGGCGTTCCAAATCCTGCCGAACGGGAATTACAACAGCAACTTCAACATCATGAACGTTCCGATTTTCTATGCCATGGCGGTTACAGCACCGACTGGAACGTATAGCAAGGACGGCGTTTGTACGATCTTCTCACCCGGTCAGGACTACAGCGGTCCTGTTGACTTTGCCAACTTGCCGTACACCGCAAATACCGACCATCCTGGCGCTGAACCTTTCCAGGCCGACTACAACCTGGCATGGACAACTAAGGGCCTGCGTATCGTCGCACGCGTGCATGATGTCTCTCCACTACAGTCCGGTATAGATGGATACCTTAAGGCGGGAGGCGACTGCATGGTCGTCGCGTTCGATCCGAATGACGGAGCGTCTCCAAATACGTTTGGTGCGAACTATGTGGAGTGCGGTTTTGCCTACAGCCACGGCGGCCCAACGTCCTACAATTGGAATGGGCACTTCGGCCTGGAGGCAGCAACGGCATTCCCAGAATCGGTAAATAGCATTACGCGGGACGCAAACTACATTTATTACGATGTCACCATACCGTCCAAGGTTTACGCCAATACAAACGGCGGCGTCAATGCAGGAATGTCTATCTCCTTCGTAAATAAGGGCGCCGATGGGTCCACTCAAACTATCGATCTGGGAGAAGGCATATTCCCGGTGCGCGATCCAGCTAGAATGGGACTTCTCCTTAGCCCCAGATAACAACGATCTGGGCGCAATTTAAGGCAGTCTTAGGCAACAAGTAAATTATTGGGCCTTGACAGTTCACCTATTCAGTGTTACAATTTGAGTACGATGAAGCGCTTAGTCACCATGATTAACGCTGGATCAAATTAAAGGAGACGATTCGATGAACAATATTCAAACAGTGCGGGCACGACGTAGCGCTTTTACGCTGATCGAACTGCTCGTTGTCATAGCAATTATAGCAATATTGGCTGCTATCTTATTCCCCGTTTTCGCCAAGGTACGAGAAAAGGCCCGTCAGACGTCCTGTCTTTCCAACGAAAAGCAGCTTGGGCTGAGCATAATTCAGTATGTTCAGGACTACGATGAGAAGTTTCCTGCTGGATATATAGTAGGAGCAGCTAATACAGGATCCGCGCTCGTTGCCCCCAACATCGACACTAATAAATCAAACGGCCTCACAGGGTGGCAGTGGGCACAGCAAATATACTCTTACACCAAAAGCATGGGCGTGTACAAATGCCCTGACGAAGGTCAAAATGTGTCTCAGTCTTACTACTTCAACCAAAATTTGGTAGGTGAGTCAGAGGCCGTGTTGGTATCGCCCGCACTTACCGTCAGTGTCGCGGAATTTGGACGACCTCCTCAATCCAGCACCGTGGGCGTTGATGGATGGGACCCGTCAAATATCGCAGACGCTTCCATTAGCGGCGTTGGCGCGAGCTATACCGACTATAACAACAATACCGTGATCGCCGCCAACGGTGAAGGCCAACACTACAGCGGAACCAACCCACCTCGCCACGGTACCGGCGTCAATTATTTGGCTGCCGACGGCCACGTCAAGTTCCTGAACCCGACCAAGGTCAGCATTGGCAACTCCGCGAGCATGGCTGGCTGCCAGCAGTACTACGGAGTGGGCACCTGCAGCCCCTCAACGTACGTAAATGCAACGAGCACGGATAAAATGATCCTGCAAGACGGCACCACTCCGGCCGCTCTTACGTACAGCACACTCTAGTCATTCGCCCCTCCCCTCTTTCCGCTCGGCGGTAAGGGGGGCTCTTCCTCGATTGTATGAATGGTGAGAAGGCAGCGAACCTTCGCAGCAAGGTTTATTCGCCACAATAGCATTACAGGGTCTCTGCAATCACAAAACCAAAGGAGTTTATAAATGTTGCCTAAGAAGCTATGTGCATTAGCCGTTCTAATGCAGCTTGCCTTGTGCCTTGCGGCTCACGGTCAGCAATACACCGGTCACGACGGGGTGGCCCGCCTGCGCGGCTTTAACGTGAACAATGCCACGACATCCAGCAATTTCCCTGCGCTTACGAGTTTCGGCGCCAATGTTGTACGCTACGAACTCACATATAGCAGCGCTTTTCCTTCCTATTCGTCTACTGTGGACTCGGACATGTCCGGAGGAACCGGGGATGTCTCTAGCTCGGACCTCGCAAGCTATCATGCCTGGGCGGTTTGGGAAGCCACGAACAGCAGTTCCGACCTCAATACCTGCATAACTTACTGTGCAGCGCATAACATCAAAGTGCTTCTAGACATGCACTATCCCGCCGGCGGATCCATGACTAGCGGCAGTACGCGTATTTTCATGTACAGCGACGACGAAACGGAGTTCCTAAACGACTGGACATTGTTCGCACAGACGTACGCCGGCAACTCCACGGTTTGGGGATATGACCTGTGCAACGAGCCGCACGATGCTTCCAGCTCCGCCATCACAACGTGGAACTCGCTGGATCTTGCGGCCGCCAACAACATCCGCGCATACGACAGTGCCGGCGGCAGTGATCCACAGCATGCCCTCATCGTCGAGATTTGTGACGAGGGCTTTCCCGGCCTTACTCCCCTTACAAGCGTCAACGGTGTGGTCTACAGCTTCCACACTTATGCCGATGAGTCTTATTCGTTTTACGGCTGGGACCCAAGCAGCCCTGCGGGAAGTCAGGTTTGGCCCGATACATCCTGGTCTACCACGGGACTCAATTGGGACTGGGATCGGCGCGACATTACGCAGCTTTACTCGTGCG
>Ga0302315_10001383_pt1 | contig 24610 bp, 26 predicted proteins | sample III_Palsa_N3_1_FD_200532 | JGI IMG/M metagenome (GOLD analysis project Ga0302315, IMG submission 200532) | Peat permafrost microbial communities from Stordalen Mire near Abisko, Sweden - III_Palsa_N3_1 | ecosystem: Environmental > Terrestrial > Soil > Palsa > Peat permafrost | place: Sweden...
AATCTTTCGATCGCATGTGCGTGTGGGAATTCGCCCTCACCCAGGCTTACTTTGTAATTGCTTGTCGTCTACTCACTCGCCTCTCCCGCTGGGAGAGGTGAAGGGCTAGCGTCGCACGTTCGACGATAGTACGTTTGGCTGAGCAAGACTGCAACGCCCAAGGACCCTGCGAGGATTAATCGGATCCCTCTACTTGCTCTTCAATAGGTAGCACCTCGTGGGCTTTTTCTTCTCCGTAGAGCGCTCTCCATGCGGCATCCAGGGCGGTGCGCAGCGTGCTGGCGGCGAATTGGGGGTCGGGGGCTTTGAGGATGGCGTCGGTGACGGCTACGCCGTCGGCTCCGTAGCGTAGGCAGTCTACTACGCGTTCGACCGAATTTACGCCGCCAAAGGCGATTACGGGGACCTGGACGGCGTCTTTCATTTTACGGACTAGAGTTAGGCCGGGGTTGGGCTTGTCGGGTTCGGCGTCTTGGTCGAACGCTGGGCCGGTTTGGACGTAGTCGGCTCCGCCTCGTTCGGCTCGGCTGGCGCCGGTTACGGTGCGTGCGAAGGCGCCGACAACGGATGAGGCGTCGTGGGTTCTGAGAAACGCTCTGGCTTCGGAGGGTTTGTAGGAGCGTTCGAAGAGGAGGACGCCGTCGGCCTCGCACTTTTCAGCCAGCTCGATATCTCCGGTCACAACGAAGCGGGCTTTGCCCAGGGTTAGCTCGCGCAGACGTAGAGCTACGGCATAAAGGGCGAGGTCGTCTCCAGACATGGCTCGCGGGCGGAGTTGGACAATATCCACTCCGCCTGCGATTGCCGCCTCGATAACAGGCAGGGGGTTGGCCTTACTGCCAGACCCCGCACGGTATAACGTGCGGTCTGTTACGAGAGTTAAGCTGGGTAACTTTGGTAAAGCCAAAGAGAAGGATCTCCAGAGCTCCGATACACTAGATCTGCTTGGCCCTAGTACGTTGGCGCCAAGTCGACGTATTCGTCTTCAATAAAGACGCGCTTTTGGGCCTCGGCGAAGGTTGTTATTCCTTGAATTACCTTCATTGCGGCATCCTGTCGCATGGAGGCCATGCCGTGCGAGACGGCCATTTCCCTGATTTTATTGGACGGGGTGCGCGATAGGACCATGTTGCGGATGGAATCGTCCATGACGAGCAGCTCCTGGACGCTGTAGCGGCCGCGGTAGCCTGTGTTGTCGCAGAGTTCGCAGCCTGCTCCCATTCGGAAGTTCGGGTTCTTGAGAGCCGGTCCGTTGAGATCGACGGCGAAGGCCTTAAGTTCATCCGGGGTTGGCGTGTAGGGTTGAACACAGGTCGGACAGACCTGACGGACCAGTCTCTGCGCGAGTACTCCGACGACGGAGGAGGCCACCAGGAACGGGTCCATGCCCATGTTGAGCAGACGGGTGATAGCGCCGGCTGAGTCGTTACAGTGCAGGGTTGAGAAGACGAGGTGTCCTGTAAGGGCGGCGCGGAAAGCAATCTCCGCGGTTTCTGCGTCTCGGATTTCTCCGACGTAGATTACATCAGGATCCTGGCGCAGAATGGCTCTTAGCTGTTTGGCGAAAGTGAGGCCCGCTTTGTCGTGCACGGCGGACTGGCGGATCCCCTCGAGGTCGTATTCGATGGGGTCTTCAACCGTGATAATGTTGACCTCAGGAGATATGATTTCCTGGATTGCGCTATAGATCGTGGTTGTTTTTCCCGATCCGGTCGGGCCTGTCGCGAGGAAAATTCCGTGGGGCTTGCGGATTAGCGAGCGCATTTGCTTGAGATTACGTTCGGAAAAGCCTAATCTCTCAAGACTGGGACGCGTGGCGCCTCGGTCGAGGACGCGCATGACAACCGATTCGCCATACTGGGTGGGCAGCGACGAAACGCGCATGTCAACGGCGCGGTTGTTGATGGTGACCGAAATTCTTCCATCCTGAGGCAGACGTCGTTCAGAGATGTTCATGTCGGCCATGATCTTTATACGCGAAACGCAGGCAGCCTGATATTCCTGTCGAATCGTATCTACGAAGTGTAAGGTGCCGTCGATGCGGTAGCGGATGTCAAGCTTATCGCGGCGCGGCTCAAAGTGAATATCACTGGCGCCCTTTGTAATGCCGTCGGCCAGGATGCGGTTCACAAACTGGACGACGAGCGGCTGCGCCGAACCTGTGTCGTCCAGGGAATCGTCATTTGAATTCCGATTTCCTCCGGCCTGAACGCCGGACAATAGCTCCGACGCACGCCGTCCGGGGGCGACTGCCGGGGCATTCGTTCGACCACTCGATGGGGGGGCGATTACTGGAACGCTGCTGCGTGTGATTGGCGTTTGCCCTGCGGCCGATTGTCCGGGACCTGACTGCCCTGCGGACGCTCCTTGAGAGGCCTGTTGGGGGGCGTTTTGGGCGCTCTGGCGTGAGGCGGTCCTTGCCTGATCCAGAGCTCCGCGCGCGCGGACAAGGTCTTCCTGGGAGATGACGCCCTGTGCGAGCAATATATCAACTGCGGTCTTACCAACCTGTCTTGCCTGAATATCAGCACTATTTAGCTGGACTGCATTGACAAGGTTCAGTCGGATCAGTTGCTGTCCGATATCTTCTCGCGGCGGAAATGGTCTTTGTTCGCTCAATGGATCAATTCCTTATCGGTCGCGGCGTCCTCGGTGAAGATCGCCATCATCGTCGTCATCTTCATCATCATCATCATCGTCGTTGTCTTCAAAGTCCTCGTCACCCATATCGTCCAGGGCTCCTGACGAGTCGGTATACGAGGAAATCTCTTCGCCACGGAACACGGTTACCAGGAAGTCTTCCCGATCGAAGGAAGGCAGATAGGAAGAAACAATATCTTCATCGATCTGGGAGAGCAGCTCCTCTTCCGTGTTGACGGGAAGGTCCGCTTCCAGAACGAGGGTGGCGTGAATCGTATCGTGCGCAAAGTGCAGGTCAAGCTGACCTACTCTACGGTCTTCTTCCCAGACCAGGTAGATCTCGGAACTCTGGGTTCTCACCAGGCGGGACAAACGGTATTTGTAATTGTTTTCCATAGGAGAATCGCAAAAGCGGGGGAACCTGCGTCGGTTCCCCCTCTCTATTTGTGGTTTGGCTTCGTTTAGGCCGGTTCGGGGCGCAGGTTAGGGATGCGCCTTGGCAATGGTGTCGATGCGATCGTCGTATCTGCGGGAGGTGCAGGCGGAGGAGTCGGCTTCACTGGAGAAGCTGGCAGCTGAGCGCCTTCGAGCAGAGCTATAAACTCTTCCCGCTCCAGGGATTCCTTCTCTAGAAGGACCTTTACGATCTCATCCATCTTTCCGCGGTTTTCGATGATGATCTGCCGGGAGCGCTCGTAGCAGGAGTCGATGATCGAACGTACTTCCTTATCGATTTCGACGGCTACTGATTCCGAGTAGTTTCGCTCTTCGTTCCAATCGCGCCCAAGGAACGGATTACCATGACGTGTTCCGAGTACGACTGGTCCGAGGCGATCGCTCATTCCGTATTCACAGACCATGGCTCTGGCGATGGCTGTCGCCCGCTCAAAGTCGTTGGAAGCGCCGGTTGTCACCTCGTTGTACACGGTCTCTTCGGCAACGCGTCCAGCCAGAAGGGCACTGATGTCGTCCAGGAATTCCTGGCGTGTGGTCAGATACTTGTCTTCCGTCGGATACTGCATCGTGTATCCCAAAGCCCGTCCGCGTGGAAGGATGGAGACTTTGTGCACGGGGTTGGCGTGCGGCAGAAGCTCTCCGACCACCGCGTGGCCTACTTCGTGGTACGCGATCTTTTCTCGGATTTCCTGGCTCATCATACGCGACTTGCGCTCAGGACCTGCTACAACACGGTCGATGGATTCGTTGAACTCGTCCATATCGACGATGACTTTGGAGCGCCGCACGGCAAGAAGAGTGGCCTCGTTCACCAGATTGGCAAGGTCTGCACCGGTAAAGCCGGGAGTTCGTCTGGCCAGACTGTTGGAGCTGACATCTTCGCCGAGGGGCTTTCCACGCAAGTGGATGTTCAGAATGGCCTCGCGGCCCTTGGCATCCGGCGTGTCCACGGTAACGTGTCGGTCGAAACGTCCTGGTCGAAGCAGGGCCGGGTCGAGTACATCTGGGCGGTTTGTCGCCGCGATCATAATGACGCCGGAGTTCTGGTCGAATCCATCCATCTCCACGAGAAGTTGGTTCAGGGTTTGCTCGCGCTCGTCGTGTCCGCCGCCCATTCCGGCGCCGCGCTGGCGGCCTACCGCATCAATTTCATCGATAAAGATGAGTGATGGACGGTTTGCCTTTGCGGTGTCGAACAGGTCGCGAACTCGGCTTGCACCGACGCCCACGAACATTTCAACGAAGTCCGAGCCTGAGATATGGAAGAACGGGACACCTGCTTCTCCGGCAATAGCGCGGGAAAGCATGGTTTTGCCGCATCCTGGAGGTCCGAGCAGCAGTACACCCTTGGGTATCTTTGCGCCCAACGCCTGGAACTTCTTGGCGTTCTTTAGGAAGTCGACGACTTCTTCGAGCTCTTGTTTGGCTTCATCCACGCCGGCAACATCGTCAAACGTAACTTTCGGTACGTTGTCGGTCAGCCGTTTGGCGCGGGACCGGCCAAAGGACAATGCCTGGTTGCCGCCGCTCTGTGCTTGCCTGAGGAAGAACATCCAGAAGAGGACGAGCGCTCCAATTGGCAGGACGACGGAGAGTATGGTTGCTAAAGCCGCGTCGGACAACGGAGGGACATCGTTTTGGAAATCTATATTCTGCGACTCCATGCTGTCCATAAGACTGGAGATAGCGAATGGGTTGTCCTGAGGCAGGTTTACAACGAAGGCTCTTTGCGTTTTAGCGTAAACGCCTTCGAAGGTATCCTTCTTAAAGGTACCCTTTGCGACTCTGCCATCCTTAACATCGTTAACAAACTGGCTGTAATCAACTTGTTCTGGTGGTTCACGCTGGAGGAAGCTTTGTCCACGGGTGAATACAACCACCACAATGACCAAAAAGACCAGGAGCATGACTGTCTTAACTGTTCGGTTCTGATTCAAAAGGACCTCCTTCCACACATTCGAAACAACGTGGGAAGAGCGGGGATAGAAAATTTGGGCCATACCACCGTATTGGCAGTATACCATATTCTCTACAGGTGGGCAATCAAGTCCACACTGCAATTAATTACCTAGCGATTCCAACTTTTTTTTGAAGGACTCGACGGCTGCGCATTTATTTTAGAGACCGGCTTATATATTACCTGAGTCTTGCTTTGAGTTTATAATACGAAAAGCTAGCCATACTGGTTCCTTCCCTTCGATTATCATAGACGAAACAATTACATATCTTTGTTCGTTCCTTGCAGGATCTCACAGATCTCTCCAATTGCCAGCGAATGGTCGCTCAAAGTTCCGCCTCGAAGCTCGATGGTGTGGACTGCGCCGGCACAGCGTACCGTCAAGGAGCCCGGCGCCACGGATTTTGCGATTTTTAGGACCTTGAAGTCTTTTCCCAGAAAAACGATGTCGATGGGAAACATCATAAATACAGTATGCACCGACGAGATGCCGGGCAGCCATATCCCGTGACCGGGTTCTAAAGTTCGCTGTCCGAGCAGACCTACCCCTTTTGACCACCAATTTGAGGCCTTCTTCAATAGAGCAAGTTTTGTACCCGATGAATGGCGCAGTAGGGTGTATGTCTTCTGTGAACTCATGGTCAGAAACGGGGCCTATTCATACCCATTCTCGGCCGTAAGTTTCCAGATGCCCGATCGTAGAGCCCGGCGAACGATCCGGTTCGGCGATCCGCAGAGGGGACATTCAATGGTTCGTACCGTCTCAAAGGATTCTAAATCATCCGGAGTAAGAGAGATTTCCACTTTTTCCTGACAGCAGAAGCACTGGTATTCTCCAGGGACCGATGAAACTACGCTCTTTGGTTTTGCTGTTTCCGCGGCAAATCTAAAATGCACGAAGAGCCGGCCCCAATTGTCTGAGTCCTTTTCGAGGCGATGGTACCGGGCTTTGACATCGGAGCGGTCCAAAAACCGAAGTACGGTTTTTTTGAGCGCCCCGGATCCCTTTCCCGGAATAATCTCGATTTCTGACGCCTTCTTTTCGACAGCTTCGTCGATAATTCGCGCCAGGGATTCTTCAATAGCACGGGTGTCGTTATAGATGGGATGGAGGTCTAGCTTGAGGCGCATGGTTTGTATGATACCCTGAGCCAGGAGGGCGCATTGCGAAAACAAGAGGGCGCAGCTCCAGACGCCGAAGATTATAGGACGGCGTCCTTCTGGTTCCTTCCTGCCGGGAGCTGCGCCCTCTTACGCTATGCGCTTCTTTCGAACGAGGGCAAGGGCCCCGAGCATAGCCATGCCGGCAGCAACCACCGCTATTGGACTGGGTTCAGGAGTGGTCGCGATTCCAAAATAAGTGACAAGACCGTTGCCTTCTTCTCCCGCGGGACTTTGGTAATAGCGCGCCAAGCCGTCCCCTGATTCAGTAAATGTCGTACTTTCAAAGTCCGCCGGGGTACTGGACCCCGTCGATCCTGTGATGTTGAAATCCAGGAGCAAATTTCCAAGGCTGGGATTGTAAGTAAAAGGCGTAACTGGAATTATAAAGTCCGGGCTTCCGGACCCACTTAGCGGAGCTGTGATCGTGCCGGTGAAAACTACCGTTGTGGACGAAAGGGATGCATTTAGTTCGTTTATGTCTGCTATGTAATCGGTGCCTACGTACAGGTTATTGGGGTTTGAAGCTGTCACACCTTCGGAGAGGGTGAACGTGTCTCCGTATGTTCCGCTCGTACCAGGCATAGACGCGAATCCAACGCTTGTTATGGTTACCGGTCCTGTGAAAAAGGCGCTGGAATAGACCTGGAAGTAATATCCTCGGTAGGGTGACGTTCCCTGGGTGTTGGAAATCGTATACGTGCCCGATCCAAGTGGGGAGAAGTCGCCGCCGGGCGTAGCTATATTGTTGGCCCCAATCACGATGTCCTGGGCCTGAGACTTCTGGCCGACAGCAAGAGCTGTAAAGGCCATGGCAAGAGTCACAGCAATACTTAGGTTATTTTTTTGCACAAAGGGAAACTTTCTCAGAGCCTGATACTCTAGGTTGATTTTGAAACTTGGAATCGAAGGGCAGTCTACATAAAGCTTACCCGCTTACAACATATCTTACTTTATCTTAAAGTAATTGTCAATAAATGGATATTGATGAGTTGAAGCAGGCTAAAGCATTGACGAAACAGGGTTTGAAGTGTTATAGTAACTCAACGATTTCGGGCGGCGGCATTGAGAGGGTATGTGCTTGAGGTTTCGAATTTCACCAGTCGGTTTAGGCCTCGCAGCTATCTCGCTCTTAGCTTCACCGTCCTACGCAGAACACACGCGCCATCACCATAAGGCGGTTGCGGTACAGGCTGACACATCTGTACACCATCATCATCGAGGCGATCAGACGGCTTCCGAGCCTGTCCGCCGTCACCATCATGATGATGTGGATGTTGCCTCAAATCCTTCCAGTCACCATCACAAACATCACGCAGATCAGGACGAAACGCAAGACTCCGGGCATACGGAACGTTTGGCGCGGCAGGAGCACCGGGAGCATATCGAGCGCCTGCACAACCTTTCGCATGAAGATCTGGTGGCTTTGAAGCGGCACGACCGAAAGCTTTATAGTGACGAAGAGGCCGAGCAGGCCCATGAAGAGCGTCTCGCACACCGGTTAAAGCGCGAGGCGCAGGTGGAAGCCGCCGAGCCTCACCATCATCACAGGAAATCGGACGACGAGCAGGCTGCTGAACCCGTCACGGACCATCACCTGTCCCGGCATCTGGCCAGGCTTCTTGCCGAACACAATGAGCGCCTTGCCGAGCATAACGCAAACCTGGCCGCCGTCGCCCAAGCCCATCATGAAGCTGCGGTTCGAGACGAAGCGCGCCATGAGGCTCGACTTCACGCCCGGCAGGCCTGGATCGCACAGCGCATCCTCGATCACAACGCGCATATCGCTAAAATTCAGGCCGTACGCACGGAGCGGGTTGCGGCTGAGAGAGCCCATTGGGTGGCGCTGCACGGCGACGGAAACAGCGGACGCAGCATCCAGTATTGGGAGACCGAGGCAGCGAACGTTCCGGTTAAAGTCATTACCGTGGATCTTAACGATCCCAATGTCAAAGTCAGTGCGGAGTTATCCCGCTGGGGAGTCGGTTCCAGTGAGCCCTTTGGCCGTATGATTGACCGTGCCAATCCGAACGTGGCCGTAACAGGGACATTTTTCTCTCTGGACAATTTGAAGCCGGTAGGCGATATCGTCATCGACGGAAGCCTCGTGCACTTCGGGGGCATGGGAACTGCCCTGTGCATTACGCCGGACAACAAGGCGCATATGGTGACCGTAACCTGGGGGCGCCACCACGATTGGAGCCCTTACGACTTTGTCTGCGCCTGCGGACCGAGGCTTTTGAGCGCCGGCAATATAGTTCTCGATCCCCATGCGGAACGATTCCGGGACCGTGATATGCTCGCGCCAAATTCGCGGATTGCGGTTGGGATTACTCCTACCAATAAGCTGGTAATCGTGATGACCCACGAGCCGATCTACCTGGGACGTCTCGCGAAAGTCATGAAGGATCTTGGAACCTCTGAAGCCATGAACCTTGATGCTGGGACCAGCACAGGCCTGTTTTATAACGGGACCACTCTGGCCTGGCCTGGGCGACGCCTCACCAACATGATCGTTGTCTACGGCAAGAAGGAGCAATACGAGCGAAATCTCGATCAACTGCTTCCTGAAAACTACAAGAAACCAGATGCCAGTGCGGCGAAAAGCCAGGTATCTCTGCTGAAGAAACCAGACGCGGCCGCTCCAAAGAGCCAGGTGTCTCTGCTGTTACATTAATGCTCTCTTCCCGCATGTTCTCCTCACGCAACTGGGCTGAAATTGACGAGTCCGCACTGCGTCATAATATCCAGCTTCTGCAGCGTCGTTTTACTTCCGGCGAATCTCAGCGCATTATGGCCGTGGTCAAGGCGGATGCGTATGGGCATGGCCTAGGCGCGGTGGTGCCGGTCTGTCTGTCTGAGGGTATTACCGATTTTGGAGTGGCGACCGTTTCTGAAGCGGCGGCTGTACGCTCTCTGGCGGGAAGTGGGCCAAAAGTTTACCTGCTGACTGCGGCGCTCGCGTCGGACGCCGAGGCTGTCATTGAGTCGTCCATCATTCCTGTAATCAGCGACATCGATTTTGCGACGGGGCTTGCCGCTGAGGCGCGGAGCCGTGGTCTCTGTGCCGATGTCCATCTCGAAGTGGATACGGGGATAGGCCGCGCCGGGTTTTCCGTGGACGAACTGCCTGAGATTTTGTCTCGCCTGGATGACGTCGAGGGCATACGCATAACGGGATTGATGACCCACTATGCGAGCGCCGACGAAGATGCTGAAGATGCGGGACTGCAGGACGACCTTTTTTCGTCGATTCTTTTGCGCCTTGGAAGCAGGGCCAATTTCCTTGAACTGCACTCGGACAACTCGCCAGGAGCGCTTATCCATCAGAGGAGCGCATGCTCCCATAGTCAGACATGGCTTATCCGGCCCGGATTACTGCTTTATGGCACGGAACCTGCGCCCGGCATGTTCGATGAAGTCCGCGACGGGTATCGCCCCGTGATGTCTTTGCGCGCCCGTGTAACCCTATGCCGCACGTTGGAAGCAGGAATGTCGATCTCCTATGGACGAACATACCGTGTGCCGGAGGGCGGGGGAACCTATGCAACCATCCCCGTAGGCTATGGAGACGGCTACGCTCGCGGCCTTTCTAACCGTGGTTGGGTATTGCTGCACGGGCAACGCGCCAATATTTGTGGTAGAGTATGTATGGATCAATTCGTTGTGGACGTGACTGGGATCCCAAACGTTAGAGTTGGAGATACGGCCACTCTTTTAGGATTTGACGGCGGCGCCTCGGCGACGGCGGGTGAACTTGCCGCAGTGGCCGGGTTAACCCCGCACGAACTTACGACTTGTCTGACGTCGCGGGTGCCAAGGTTTACGACCGACTCTGGAGCAGAATAATCATGCCCGAAGCGGGTGTCGAACAACTAACGGATAGGTTGGAGAGGAAGCGCCTGCTGGCAAAAGCCAGACGTCTTCGTGTGCGTGCGGACGGCTTTGCGGGCGACGGGAAGTTCCGTGAAGCGATCGAGTGCCTCGAAGAAGTCGTTCTCATCTGTCCTGCCGACGAAACCGCATTTTTGAGAATAGGCAGCCTGTATCAGGAGACGCGCAAGCTTGAGCCGTCGCTTGCCGCCATGCGCCGGGCAATAGCCCTTAACCCATTCCAGCGTATGGCGCACGAATCGGTGATACAGAGCCTTATCGATCTGGGCAGAATCTCCGAAGCCATCCTGAGCTGCACTCAGTTGCTCGCAATCCATCCCGCCAGTCTTTATGCCCGTGAAATTCTCTGCATGGCCTACTTGCAGATCGGCGAAGTAGACCGATCTCTTCGAGTCTCGGCCGAGTTGATACGCATCGATCCTCACAACCCCAACCATCATTTCAAAAGCGGCATGCTCTTCCAGCAGAAGGGGAGTTTTGCCCAGGCGGTTAAGGCGCTTGAAATTGTCTTGTCCATGGTGCCAAACCGAAGCGAGCTCTTTCGCGAAGCGGAACGCGCTTTAGAAGACATAGACGAGCAGCAGATGAGTATGATTATGACTCTGCTGAGTGACGACCGTATGTTTGAGATCAAGTTCCTGCGCAGTCCGATGGCTGTCCTGGAGCGCGGATTCGTGTTGAGCCGCTCCGTCATGAACCGCTTGAGAACTGTTGTAAGATCTGTATCGCAGGAGCGCCACACTCCTCAAATGTCCCTCATCCAAGAGAGCACCACGCGGTACTACAATTGAGCCCCGCGCGCACGCTCTTGATGGGAGTGGTGAATGTCACCCCGGACTCCTTTTCAGACGGCGGTTTGTTTCTGAATCCCAACGATGCGGCCGCCCATGCAATACGACTTATTGAAGAAGGGGCGGACATCCTGGACCTTGGGGGTGAAAGCACCCGTCCCGCTACTTTTTCCGACAACGCGCCGCTGGATCCCGATGAGGAAATAAGGCGTGTCATTCCCGTCCTCAAGCTCATACGGGCTGCCAATCCGCACGTAACGATCTCCATCGACACCTATAAATCCATTGTTGCCGCCGCCGCTCTGGATGAAGGGGCCGATATCGTCAACGATATTAGTGGAATGTCTTACGACCCCGCCATGGGCCCCCTGGTCGCTCAGCGCGGCTGCAGAGTGGTGCTGATGCACCTGCCCGGCCGTCCACGCAGTGTTCTACCCACAACGCACAGCGCCGACGTCGTGGCGGAGATCAGCGTGGTTCTATCCGCACACATAAAAACGGCCAAAGCCTGCGGTGTGAAAGACAGTCAGATCATACTTGATCCAGGAATCGGCTTCGGTAAGAACACTTATCAAAACCTGGAGGTTCTTAGAAGACTGCGCGAGTTTACGCAGCTAGGTTATCCGCTGCTGGTTGCTCCCTCAAGAAAGAGATTCATTGGAACGGTACTTGGAACATCAGACCCTAAAGATCGTGTTGAAGGAACGGCTGCTGCTGTGGCGCTGGCAGTTGCGGGGGGGGCGGATATCGTGAGGGTCCATGATGTCAAGCAAATGGCGAAGGTTGTGAAGATGGGCGACGCGATAGTTAGGGGATGGGTGCCGGAGGAGTAGGAGCGCTTGACTGAGTGACTTGTAGGGGTTTGCTTTTGGGCTGAAGCAAGGGGAATCAGTAACGAGGCAAGGCCCTGACCAGCCCGAACGCGAACCCGTCTTTGAGCGTTGCGAAACGCAGAGATCTTGCAGGTAGTGCGTATCTGGAAGGCTTAAGGACGGGCGCGCGTTCGGGCCAATTGATGCTTTCCGGGGTATCGCAGCCGTCTACTTGGCCCAAAAGCACGCCCCTACAGGAGTAAAAAGCGTGCATCGTACCTGGAGCCTACTTAATTTTAGACCCAGCCGGAATTCCCGCATCGTCCGGGGTTAGCAGGATGGCCTTGCCGTCCGGTGCGGTGGCTGCGAGCAGCATGCCGTTGGACTGGACTCCTCGGATGGTTGCGGGTTGCAGGTTTACTACGATTACGATCTTTCGGCCTGGAAGGTCTTCCGGTGCGTAGCTTTCGGCGATCCCAGCTACCAATTGACGCAGTTCCGGATCTCCGGCGTCTACGGTCAGTTTCAGGAGCTTCTTGGCTCCTTCGATCTTTTCGGCGGTCTTGATTTCGGCTACTCTGAGCTGGACTTTGGCGAACTCGCCGATGTCGATCAGGTCTTCTGCGGCTGGCGCTGCAACTGTTGGGACGGGCTGTTCTGTCACTTTCACTTTTTCCTTAACTGGTTTGGCCGGGGCGCCTTGAGTTTCTTTGGCCACTCTCGGGAATATAGGCGTGCCTTCCTGGGCTATGGTGCCTGCCGGAAGCAGGCCCCAGGTCCTTGCCGTGTCGAACGGAGGAACATAGGCTGGTGCGGGCAATCCAAGCTGGGCCCGGATAAGCTGCGCGGAATGCGGCATGACGGACGACAGCAGCACGGAGGCTATTCGTGTCGTCTCAAGAGCGGAATAGAGCGCATCGGCGACGGCCTCCATATCCCCCTCTTTGAACTTCTGCCATGGCGCGGCCACATAAATTTCTTTGTTACCTGTCGCAATTAGTCTCGATATGGCATTAACTGCGCCGCTTGGGTTCAGAGCGTTGAGAGACGCTTCCACTTCCTCTGCAGCGGTTCTGGCGGCAGCGGCGAGTGCGGACTGCGCAGTTCGAACGGCAGCGCCTTCCGGAACCACGGAACCGGCGTACTGACTGAGCATATTCAGTGTACGGTTAAGCAGGTTGCCCAGGTCGTTAGCCAGGTCCGAGTTGTAGATGCGCAGGAAGCCTTCCAGAGAAAACTCAGAGTCGCTGGTGAATGAGATGTCGCGCACCAGGTAGTAGCGCAGTGCGTCGATTGCGGCGCCTTCCGAGGCTCCGCTTCGCTCGATAAGATGGGCGACGGCTTCCTGCGGCGTTGGGATATTTCCCTTCGACTTCGCGCCCTTCTCTCCATTGACCAGCCACCAGCCGTGGCCAATGACGGTAACAGGCAGAGGCAGATCGAGCGCCATCAGCATGGCGGGCCATAGTGTGGCGTGGAAGCGTGTGTAGATTTCCTTGCCAACCATGTGCACGTCGGCAGGCCAGATCGTGTCCCACTTCGGATCGTTTGGCCATCCAGTTGCCGTAAGGTAGTTGATCACGGCGTCGAACCAGACATAAACCACCTGGGACGCGTCCCCTGGTACGGGAATGCCCCAGCCGGTGTTACGGCGCGAGATGGCAATATCGCGTAGACCGCTCTTAATGAATGCGAGTACTTCGTTGCGGCGCGTATCGGGCAGCAGGAATGTGGGATTGGCCTCGATATGCTCTAGCAGACGGTCGCCGTAGGCGGACAGTCGGAAGTAGTAGACGTCTTCGGTTACGCGCTCGACCGGCGAACCCGTTTCGGTGGCCTTGCCATCCTTCACTTCGGAATCTCGGAAAAATGTCTCGTCGGAAACGGAGTACCAGCCTTCGTATTGGCCGCCGTAGATATCGCCCCTTGCTCTGAGGCGCTCGAACACTTCAGAGACTGCGGCTTTGTGGCGAGGCTCCGAAGTCCGGATGAAATCGTCATAGCTGATGTCCAGAAACTTCCAGGTTTCTATGAATCGCTGGCTGACTTCGTCGACAAAAGCCTGTGGTGTTTCCCCAGCTTTCGCCGCGGCATCCGCAACCTTCTGCGCGTGTTCGTCCGTTCCGGTCAGGAAGGTGACTTCTTCTCCGCGCTGCCTGTGGTAGCGCGCGAGGACGTCGCAGAGAAGATTAGTCGTTGCGGAACCCACATGGGGCACTCCGTTGACATAATAGATAGGTGTGGTGATGTAAAAATTTTTACTGACTGCCGGCATTGGCTGCTCCTCAGTTAATCGCGCAGCGTCCGCCGCAGCAAGGAACTTTTATCTAAAAGAACGGTTCATTATAGTCGTCGGACTTCGGCTGTGTCAATGCGCAGTCGTCAGGATTGGTACACGATGACCAGATTACCCATATATGACGGATATGAGTCAGCCACAAGTACGATCGCTTTTTTTCGGCGAAGCGGCTTTGCCCTGATTGAGGCAACAGGTTTGGACACTGTGGATTTCCTGCAGGGCATGGTTACCTCCGATGTCAAAGCGCTAGCTGCGGAAGCGTCGCAGCGGGCCGCCATGCTCGACATAAAAGGGCACATCCTGGCAGATGTGATTCTGCATCGGCGGGACAAGTCCATTTTTATCGAGACCGATCATCGCACTCTCAATCGCGTCATAGAGACGCTGAACCGTTACATCATTATGGAGGATGTAACTCTCTCAGACCGGACTTCGGACTTTGCTTCGTTCAGTCTGTTCGGCCCGGAGGCGGATGAGCTTATCGGAAGCCCTGAGATTTTATCGATCATTGACGGGAGCGGATGGACGGTTCATAGAAACCCTGTCGAACTGCACCGTTATGATATCTGGGTTCCTAGCGGTCTTGGGGATCGTCTGTACGATTATTTTGTTCAGTCTAAGATAAAAGAGATTAGCGACGAGACTTACGAAGTTCTGCGGGTCGAAGCAGGTGACGCTGCGTGGGGATCGGAACTCACGGAAGCTATTCTTCTTCCTGAGGCTGAAATCCCGGATATTGTCTCGTATACCAAAGGCTGCTATGTTGGCCAGGAGATTATTGCGCGGCTGCATTCCCGAGGGCATACGAATCGCGTTTTGCGGCAGGTTCTCTTCCCTTTGACTGACGATGCTATCTCGGCTGGATCTTTGATTTATATCGAAGGTGAAGATAGGGAGGTTGCTCGGGTTACTAGTGTGGTGCAATCCCCCAAATTTAATGGGGCATGGCTCGCTCTTGCCTATGTCAGGATCTCTATCGCCGATATCGAGACCAGGCAGTCAGACAAAATCATCGAGCCAGACGGCAATACCCGGCATGTTGAGTTTTCTGTTCTGCGGAAGCATGTCCTTCCGTAGGGCTTGCCTGAGGGCAAAGACATGGGCCTCGATAATGCGCAAAGCACAACATTGCCCGATTGCACGCCCGTCCTGAAGCGCTACGGATTGCATATTATTACGGCATCGGCAATCTCCATTTGGCTCGAAGACGGGCGTGCAATCGAACTGGCGCTAGGGCGCCAACTCTCAGGCAAGCCCCTACGGAAATACAGGCCACAGCTCTCTATCAACTGGTTCAAACGCGGCCATTGTTTCGTGCATATCCTGAACAAACAGTGGGTCGGCCATAGCGTCTTCAGCGAGAATTCGGAGGCGGGCATGCCTAACCTCCCGAGCTCTGGCGCGTATAGCCTCATCGATAAACGCATCGGGTGAAGAAGCGATACCGAAAGCGACAGCGTCGTTGACCAGCTTCATTGTGTCCTCGGTCAGACGAACGGTCAATTTGGTACTCGGCAGTTGCTTAGAACCTTTAGGCATAATTTGACCTCAAGTTGTGATGATCTACAAAAAAGCTTTAATAGCTCACCGTTTCGCATAAACCCGAACATATTTAACCAGCATATCCGACGGATTCGGCGTTTTATCCGTCGGCCATCCGCCGCCGAGCGCTAGGTTCACCATCAGATATTCCGCGTGTGACTGGAGTTCAATCGGAGTCGGCTGCCGGTAGACCTCTACGCCGTCAAAGTACCATACCAGATTATCTCGTGTCCAGAGCAAGCCATAATTGTGGAAGCCGTCCGTCATATCCTTAACCGACGCAGTTGTGGCTACTGCGTCATGGCTGCCGTCTGCGTGCCACCAGTGGAGGGTACAGTGCATGGCCTGAGCGGACAAGCCGTACTGCTCCAGGACGTCGATTTCCATGTTCGTTACTTTGGGGATGGGGTTTTTGAGGTTTGTGACATCGTTCATCCAGAACGCCGGCCATGTACCGTCTCCCTTTGGCAGCTTTGCCCGCATCTCGAAGTAGCCATAGAGTTGTGAGAAGCCGTTTCCTTTGGGATCGGCGGAGCTGAGCAGTCCGGGACGAGAGGGCGCAGCTATACAGGGGACTGTCTTAACTGCTTAACGTAGCTCTCCCAGGCCCCGCGCCCATAGAGGTCTGCAAAGAACAGATACTGCTGCGCCCATCCGGCGTAGGGACCGAATCGATCTCGAAGCGAATCTCCGATTTCCTTGTAAACTGCTGGAGTGAGCGATTTTGCGTTCGCGGCTATTCCGTACCGGTTCACGGCGACCTGCCAGATATGCGTGTCTACGGGGATCGCCTGATCCTTGTCCAGAGAAAACAGGCAGACGCAGTCTGCAATCTTTGCGCCGACGCCGGGTAGTTTGCACAACTCGGAGTGGGCATCCGCATAGCTGGCTTCTCGCAGCGCATGCAGCCACTGAGAACCTCCACGTTCTACGACGGCCTCGGCAGTGGCCCGCACGAATCTGGCGCGGTATCCCAGTCCCATGGCCCGCATTTCATCCACATCGGCAAGAGCTAATCGTTCCACGGTTGGGAAGGCGTAATAGGTGTCGTCAGTAGAACAGGTCACAGCCGCACCGTAAGCTGCACAGAGACCGTTCACGGATTTTCTGATTCTATGGAGGGGCGCTGCAGAGGTGCAGAGAAAACTAAAGAGGCACTCGACCGGGTCCTGACGCAGTACTCGAAGCCCTTGGAAGTCCTTAAGTACCGGGGCCAGCGTTTCGTCTGCGGTGAGAAACTCTGTGCTTAAGTCCTCCAAGTTCACGTCGAGACGAAAGTAGTCTCTGATATATTCCTGGACATCCCTCGATGCCGTTTGTTCCGCTTCAATGCGCGTTTCGTTTTGCCGCACTTTAATCACAACAGGCGTGCCGGCTGCCTGCATCGCACAGGACCACCAATCATCGCTTGTTTGGCTCCAGCGAAAGCTCTGGCCGCAAATGAGGGTGTATTCCACATGTAAATGATCTAAGTTGAGCAAATGTGTAAACCATACCTCCGCACTCCGGGGCTCCGTTTACGTTACAGATCCCGCTTTTGGAAGACCCAGATGCCCACGCCGAGCGCGGCCACAATATATACGCAGATGTAGACCAGATCCGCGGACGTGGCGGCACTCGCCAGTGGATTACGCAGTGTGGTTGGATCGAAGCCTGAGGTTCCAAGTCCTCTTGTTATCCAGTGGTTCATCTTTCCAATAGGAACTATATAGCCAACCAAACTGCTTATCGTCTTAAGCGTATCGTTTTGAAGCATGGTCGAAAGCGAAAGCAGCAGATCGTCTGCAAGCGAAATACCCGCTGCAATAAGCGATAGTCCTGCTGCAAGAGCATTGGAGGCGAATGTCGAGAAACAGAGTGTTAGCGTCGTAAACAGCAACGGAAAGAGGCAGGTTGCCAGAACCCCGACCAGAATACGCGGATGAAAGCTTCCCGTCAGGTGCCACACGACAAAGACAAGAAGCGCAGCCCATAGTGCAATGCTTGCTGCCAGATAAATGAGCAGTCCTAGCCACTTCCCAAGGTAGATGGTCACTCTGGAAAGAGGTTTGGGCACGATAACCGAGAGAACTCCCTTGTCTATCTCTGTGGATATGGCGCCGGCGGCAAGAGTAATGGCCATGACAGACGAAAAGAACTTGATCATTCCGCATCCAAGCCAGGCGAAGAACTTACCTACACCGTCTGCCATGGCCTGCGGGTTTTGATCCGCGGACATTGCGTCGGGACTCGAAGACATTCCAGGATGAAATGGCATACGTAGGAGAGACCAACAGATGAAAATAACCGCGACAAGCAGCGTGGCAATATAAGTCTTGCGCCGAAATGCCTCTTTGAGAGTAAGAGATGCAATTGTCCAAAGGGAAATCATTGGTCTCCTCCCGTTTCCACGACACGGATAAAGAGGTCTTCCAGGGTCTCTCTCATCGGTACGAGCGACATCAATTTACTTTGCCCTTCCACAATCGCCGCCACCAGTTCAGGGATAATCGCTTCATCTTTGATAGTCACCGAAACCCATTCGCCGGATACTTCGAGCTTTCCCGTCAGTTTCTCCAGCGCTCTGCCCGTTGCAGGAGTTTGATTCAATATTCTCATTTGCACCGTGGTCGGAGCGGAAAGAAGATCGTCGATCTTCCCTTGTTTAATTACCTGACCGGCCTTGAGAATAGCGACCTGGTCGCAGGTCATCTCAATTTCGGAAAGCAGATGGGAATTTAGCAGAACAGTCTTTCCCTGTGCCTTGAGAGCGCTTACGATCTCCCGCACATCGCGGCGGCCCATAGGATCAAGCGCACTCGTCGGCTCATCCAGGATGACGAGGTCGGGATCGTTTAAAATGGCCTGAGCCAGGCCGGCTCTCTGCTGCATACCCTTGGAAAACTCGCGAAGTTTGCTGTGGCGTCGTGCTGTCAAGCCCACCATCTCTAGAACTTCAGGAATGCGTGTACGCCGCTGTGCCGCGCTCATGCCGTAAAGGCGTCCGTGCAGATCCAGGAACTCATCGGCCGTAAGGAAATCGTGAAACTGGAACTTCTCCGGCAAAAAGCCTATCTTTGCCCGCACGTCCCTATTTCCAATAGGCTGACCAAGGAGCTGAGCCGATCCCTGTGTAGGGTAGACATTTCCAAGCAGGATGTTGATCGTGGTTGTTTTCCCGGCGCCGTTTGGTCCCAGGAATCCAAAGACCTGACCGCGTTCAACGGAGAACGTTAGGTCCTGAACCGCGACAAAGGGCGCGCGCCCCATCGATCCCCCGTATACCTTACGCAGATGTTCGGTGGAGATGGCAAGTTCGGGCTGAGTTTGTTGCATAGGTTGTTTTGCTGCTTTGCTTCGGACTTAGATCGATAATTGTCGATCAGTGGGAGTACGTCATTTTGTATTCCGCGAGAATCGTCAGGTTCATAAACAAGAGATAGCCGGTGCCTTAATGAGCCACTCGGCCTTTTGGAATAGAGCATGAGTTTCGGCAATTCAAGTTCCGTCGATCGATCGACCTCAGCAATATTGTGATTTGCCCAGACGACGCCCGTAGGTACGCCGCCCGGATTTACCTTGTTGTTTCCCGTCTTGCCGGACACAATCCGGACGCCTTCCTGGTCAATGACGTACGTCCAGGCAGTTTGACGTGCTGTAAACCACCCGGGCAGCCCGCTCGCAAGCACGCAGACTGCCGGAATTAGGAGAAACTGCGGTGGATTGTGTGGGTTATGCCATACCACATTGACCACTACATACATCACAAGAGTTACAAGCGCGGAGCGAGTAAGAACCGTAGTCAGCCAGTGCCGCAGGCGATCTTCTCGATACTTCTCCGGTACCGAAATACGTATTGTGCCGCTATCTTTTTCGATCAATGATAATTTCCTGTAAAGACGAGGTCTATGTTTCCTCGTATTAAAAACTGGATATGAACACCACAGTTTACCTCCACAGATCGAAGACCTCGCATCTGAGGTGGGGAATTATTGGAAAAGGGAGTTTAGGAAATATGTTTACCATCAAGAAGAGCTTACTTTGCGGGATCGCGGCGACGGCCGCTCTCGGGTTCATTTCAGTCGCCGGTGGGACTGCTGCTCGGGCCGATACGCCCGCCGTGGGCGGCAATATTACGCAGGCGATCATAGATTTACGGCAGGCACGCGGCTATCTGAATCTGCCGAATAAGTTCGATATGACCGATCCGGACTGGTCGGCTGTCAGACATGTCAGCGACGCCATCAAGAACGCTCAGGATGCGGGAGTATCTGACGGAGGATCGTCTTATTTCACGCCGGCTATCTCTGTAACACTGTCTCACTCGGAGCGCCTATGGAAGGCAAAAGAACTGGTGAGGGCTGCGAAGGATGAATTAGCCGGGTACTACACGGTGCACGCCGACGCGGGTTCCACATTGGCCTCGTTTGCTTCTGAAACGGATGCGGCCTCGCATTCCATCGACAAAGCCATTGCCGCTGAAGACTGGAAGAACAGCTGGTCGAACAACTGGCAGGATCGGTCTAACGGCAGCAGTTGGTAGTGCGGTAGGATAGGCTGCGTGTAGTACGTATAGGCGTCATGTCGTTACATAGAGCGCAGAAACCTTACGAATACGAGCAAACGTAGCCTCCCTTCACGAAGTGGGGGGATTGAGGGGGGTCTTACTCGAGAGACCGACCTCCCCTAACCCCTCCATTTCGTAAAGGGGGACCAGACGGACACGCCCCGTCCAGGGCTACGAACGTGGCGCCCGACTACGCTTCTGGGAAGAAAACAGCATCGCCGGTTTGGCCGAAGAGTTTTCCGAAGACCAGGCCGTCTTCGGTGGCTGTGTATGGGATGAAGATCTCGGCGGCGTAGTGGTCTTCGTGTTCGAAGCGGAACTGTACGGCATCGGTTTGTGTGGTCTGCTCGGGGAGAGTGGCTGTCACATCCAGGACAAGTGCTACAAGCCTGACATTTCCCTCGGCAACTCGCTTCTTCAGTTCATTGGTTAAGGCGTCGACCAGACCGTCTTCATTTGCCTGGTCCGGGTCGGCGCGGACAACTTCCTTTTTATCATCTGTGGTAACAACGGCTCCAAAGGGCGGCAGTATGCCATCCGTAGTCAACTGACTTTCAACAAACGGCATCAGTTCGTTCAACAGGGTCTCAACATCTTCTCGTGCGCTCATGATCATTCCTTATTTGCAGCGTGTGTAATCCATTCAAACAACCAATAGCGTACCCGACAGGTGTTGCGTGCGTCTGGGAATTTCAAAAGCCGCCCCAGGAAATATTCCGGGGCGGCTCGCGTCAACTTCTTCGAACGGACTAGTGCCAGTGATTGCCGCTATGCCAGCGACGGTGCCAGTGACGGCGGTGGTGGTGCCAGTACTGCAGTGATACCGGCTTCGATATGCTGGGGCCATGCAGCGGTCCAGCGGCCTGCGCCGAGCTGGGCACAAGGGCGACTGCGGTTGCTGTAATAACTAGAGCAGCAGCAACCTGTGCGAATAAACGACGGACGTTCATGTGATGTCCTTCCTAGTTAACTGAAAAAAGCAGCAACCTGCTGCCTAACCGTGACTCTGCATCCCGTATGCGGGGATGAGGTCGTTGTGAAATCCGGGAAGCATAATGCTTCCCGGACATTGTTGACCATACGTCGGTCAGCATGTGCTGAATTATACACCTATGGCGTAAGTTCCTGCATATTCCTACGTACCGATTTTCAAGACACTCCCAGACGCTGCACTTTGCATCGTCTGGGCTACTCAATGGTATTAGAGTACGATCACTGGACCGTGGTGGTGATGGCGGCGGTGATGGTGCCAGTAGTTCACGGAAACCGGGCGAGTTACGCCTGATGCTCGGTGGCCTATGCTATAGGCCTGTGCTGATGTAGGCACGAAGGCGACTGCGATTGCTGTTACAAACAGAGCAGCAGCGGCCTGTGCAATTAAACGCTTGACGTTCATTTTAGTACCCTTTCGATGGTCAAAAGCAGTTCTTAAGCTGCGGTATCCAGACCTTTGTACCGTCATTGGCAAAAGGCCGGTGTGGTAGATCCGTGCAGGCTGTAACCTGCGCGGACATCTGGGACACATAGTGTGTCTAAATCGTTTTAGTAGTTCGGGTAGTTGAACCCCTGGTTGAGCCGAACACCAATCTTTGTGCCTGCCTTAAGAATGACATCATGGCTTTCTTTCTTGCCATGAGACAGTTCTCCCGCCGCGGCTCCCAGGGCTCCTCCGAGGAGGATAGTGCCCACTCTGATTCCGCCGCCGCCGAGAATTCCCAGAATGGTGCCTGCGCCGGCCCCGATTCCGACATATTCCAAAATGTTCTTCTTTTCGGTCTTCTTTGCGACCATAACGCCATCACCGTTCGTGCGGATGGATTTGTCGTTGAGGTCGATAATAGAGCCGCTGATGTTGTAGACTTTTCCGCCTCGTGTGGTGAGCGTGTCGAACTCAACACCCAGCCGTCCGGATCGATGGCCGTTGCTTGGACGCACGCTGGTGATATGCCCTGTAACGCTCGCTCCGCGCAGTCTGTGATAGCCGGCCTGACTGCTTTGCACAGTAGCTGTAAACGTATCGCCTGAATGAGCGAACTGCGACGAGACCGTTTCATCGATGGTGACCGGGAGCACATCTCCCGCATCGTAATTCAACGCTACCGGTTCCTGAATAATCAGGGGCCGAGCCTCCGCAACCTGAGAGAATGGGCCCATTACCGGACCAGCGGCGATCATTCCCGCCACCACTGCCATCGCTGCTGATTTAAGCGTTGTATTCATTTGTAATTGACCCTTTCTTCTTTGAGGTCCGCTCTATCAGCGTTCTGTAATCGTGTCGTCTACATTGGTAAGTAGCGGACCATTGTCCCCGTTAGTTCCCGCACTTGAAATACATTTAAAAGTTCCTTTTAAATGGGGTCGTCAGGATATAACGTGTGTATGCTCCGCAGTAGGGCTATTATCACCGTTATCTAAAAATTATAAACACTCAAGGATAGAGACCGAGTCCATAAGACAAAAGCCGCTCCGGAAATGCTCCTGAAGCGGCTCTTGCGTGTGGACTGCTCAGGCAGTTCCGTTAGTAGTTTGGATAGTCGAATCCACTGTTTAGCTGCACGCCTATCTTGGTTCCGCTGTCCAGGAAGACGTCGTGTCCTACCTTCTTGCCGTGTCCAGCCTCACCAATTCCGGCGCCGACGGCCGCTCCAAGCAGGATAGTTCCCAGACGGAGTCCGCCGCCGCCCAGAATGCCCAATACCGTTCCTGCTCCGGCTCCTATTCCCGCGTATTCCAGGGTCTTCTTCTTTTCCGTGCTCTTAGCGACAAAGGTTCCGTCGGCATTTGTCGTTACGGAATTATCGTCGAGGCCAATAGGGGAGCCATCAATATCGAAGACTTTCCCGTCCTGTGTTGTCAGCTTGTCAAATTGTACGCTTAGGCGGCCTGGATGCTTGTGGTGACTGTGCTCCACATCGGTGACATGCCCCTTTATGATGTCGCCGCTCAACCGCCGGTAGCCGGGCTGATCGCTTTGCACGGTTGCGGTGAACGTATCACCGGGATGTGAATTTGCCGACGATATCGAATCGTTGAGAGTAACGGGAATGACATCGCCCGCATTAAAGTCCAGGGAGCGGGGAGCCTGCATGACAATAGGCCGAGCCTGCGCCACCTGAGAGAACGGCGCAAGGACCGGGGCCGCGGCAAACATTCCGGCAGCCAGAACAATAGTGGCCGCCTTGATCTTCGTATTCATGTGAGTAACCTTTCTCAATCGGAGCGTAAATATATGCCGGGCGCACTTCACGACACGCACAAATCAGTACGTGTGCGTGCTGTGCTCCAGTATTTGGCCTATATATGTCCGTTATTCAAAACTCGTAAACAATTGAAATTATTTTTCATTTTTGGCAATATCTATTGACTCCCGCTACTCTACAGAGTACAATCTAGCTCAATCAAATAACAGTTTTGCGACGAAGTTACTAGTAAAACAAATACTAGGTGCAAACTGATAAATAATGTGGCGTCATCGGGTTTAATTGGAGTCCAACAGATGTCAGTAAGAGAACCGATTGTTGAGCGCGAACGAAGTGCGGCCCTGCGCCCCGCACATGAGGATGTTCTGGTTGCAGAGATCCTTAAGGCTATCCGCAGTATTCGCTACGGCGCTGTTCACCTCATCCTTCAGGATGGGCGCGTCGTGCAAATAGAGAAGACCGAAAAAGTTCGGCTTGTCTAAACATTACGCAAAATTTCTTGCCTGACCAGATCCTCTGGAGGGACGGTGCAGCTTCACGTGAGTGAGTGCGGCCCTGCAAGATCCTGGTCAGAACACAACTGAAACGATCAAAAAAGGGGCAATTAGTTACTATGAATCGATTTAAGGCAGTTCTTCTCGCAGCGGCTATTACGACGGTCGCCGCAATGCCGGCAGTTACAGCGGTGCATGCTGCACCGCCTGTTTCTATTCTCAATGTATCCTACGATCCAACGAGAGAACTGTATCAAGCGTACAATGCGGCGTTTGACGCCTACTGGAAGTCTAAGACAGGCCAGACTCTAACCGTAAAGCAGAGCCACGGCGGCTCCGGCAAGCAGGCTCGCGCCGTTATTGACGGCCTGGAAGCGGATGTCGTTACTCTGGCTCTCGCCTACGATGTCGACGCCATCTCAAAGGCCGGATTGATCAAGCCCGGCTGGGAAAGCAGATTCCCAGACAACAGTGCGCCTTACACGTCCACGATAGTCTTTGTGGTCCGCAAGGGCAACCCCAAGCACATTCACGGTTGGGCCGACCTTGCCCGCCCAGGTGTTTCCAACATTATTGCCAACCCAAAGACCAGCGGCGGCGCACGCTGGGGCTACCTTGCAGCCTGGGGCTATGCCCTGAAGCAGCCCGGCGGCAATGCAACTACAGCGTTCAACTTTACGAAGAAGGTCTATAAGAACGTGGCCAAGCTGGATACGGGCTCGCGGGGCGCCACCGTCTCGTTCACCCAGCAGCATGTTGGGGATGTCTACATTGCTCTGGAAAATGAAGCCGAGTACATTACCAACAAGGTAGCGCCG
>Ga0302315_10001388_pt1 | contig 24522 bp, 18 predicted proteins | sample III_Palsa_N3_1_FD_200532 | JGI IMG/M metagenome (GOLD analysis project Ga0302315, IMG submission 200532) | Peat permafrost microbial communities from Stordalen Mire near Abisko, Sweden - III_Palsa_N3_1 | ecosystem: Environmental > Terrestrial > Soil > Palsa > Peat permafrost | place: Sweden...
TGAGCTTCATCAGGCGGTTCTCACGACAGGCGTGCTCTAACTCACCGATGCTCTCAATCTTCAGTTCGTCGATGAGAACCATCGCCTTCTTCGGTCCAAGCCCCGGTATTTCAGTCAGTTCCAGAAGGATCTTTGGAATCGAGGCACGAAGTTCTTCAAGCTCTGAGGATTTTCCGGTCTTAAAGAACTCTGTCAGTACCGCGGAGATTCCTTTGCCGATGCCTGGAAGCTCGGTCAGTCGTCCTTCTTTCGCAAGAGACTCGAGATCATCGCGGCCCTCGAGAACGGCTTGCGCTTTTTCGAACGCGCGAATCTTGAACGGGTTCTCACCCTTCAACTCCATCAAGCGCTGCATCTGTTCGAGTAATTCTATCGCCGTCATGTTGCTCTCCCTGCGGCCAGCCCTTCCATCATGAAGCGATACGCCGCCGCAGATGCTGGAGATTGCGTTCGTTCTTTCAAATAAGCAACGCTGATTCCATTCTTGAGCGGGCTGTCGGCGCCCTTGAAAATATGGAGCGCCTTCTTCGCTTTCGAGCTCGTTGCACCCGGCACAGTATGAACCTTATCGACTAAGTGGCTCGGTAAAACTCCGGCGCAGCCCCCTGATTGGATGAGTCGCAAAATTCCTTGCGCATCCATCACGGTCGCACGAACGTTCACATTCACATGGCGAGTTCCCAAGTGATGATTGAACCAGAGGCGCAAAATCGGTTCGCCCGGCTGATAGTCCACGTACTCGAGCGCTTCAAAAAACTTCTTTCCATCTTTGATGCTCGCCTTCTTCTGGATTTTCTCAAGCGTTGAAGGAGAACAACAGAGATGCAGAATCTCATCGTAAACTTTTTCGGTCGTGATTCGCGCATCGAGATTGAAGGCGTCGACAAATGCAAAATCGAGTTCGCCTTTGAGAATTCCATCATTCATCTCCGTCGCGAAGCCGTAGCGAAGAACAAAACGAACACGGGGATGACGAGAACAAAAATCGGAGAGCAGTGGAACTACCAGGTTGTTTCCAAACTCAATAGGCATGCCGAGCGCGACAGTCCCGGAGAGAACTTGGTTTCCACCTTTCAGCTCGCCCAAAATCTCCTCGATGCCGTAGAGAGCCTCGGTACATTTCTTAAATAAGACCGTCGCTGCGCGAGTAGGGATGAGTCGCTGCTTCACTCGGTCGAAGAGCTGCAATTCCAAGACATCTTCAAGCGCCTTCATATGTTGGCTGACTCCTGATTGAGTCAAATGCAGCTCTTTTGCTGCCTCCGTCATACTTTTCGCCCGATAAACACACTCAAAAATTCGCAAATGGTTCAAATTGATCTGATCAATAAACATAATGAGGTCGGATCATAACGAATAATTATTAATGATCCAAGTTTTAGCTTAAAACCGTTCTTGTCGTTAGAACTGATTTTTAGGTTCAGACATCCAAATTTCGGAGTGCCCCAGACTTCCCCCCCATTTAGAATGGGGCACTCCAAAATCTGGTCCCCAGCCAAACGGCCAAAACCCCCTCAAAATCAGCTAAAACCGCACCGCGTCAACTTACATTGCGCATTGAATCCGAACCTTCATCCGGGTATACCGTCATGCATGTCTCAACCTATCAAAATTGGAATTAATGGCTTTGGTCGCATTGGTCGTAAAGTCGCGCGCTTGGCGCTCGCTATGGACAATATTGAGATCGTTGGAATCAACGATTTGTCCAACATTGAACAGATGGTTCATCTCTTCAAATACGACTCCGTTCACGGACGTTTAAATCAACCCGTGACCCTCGAAGGCAACACGATGATCGTCGGCAAGAAGCGCATCAAGCTCACCGCCGAAAAAGATCCAACCGTCCTTCCTTGGGGCGCGCTCGGCGTCGACTTCGCTCACGAGTGCACCGGGATTTTCACGGACCGCGATAAAGCAGCGATGCACCTGAAAGCTGGCGCAAAGAAAGTTGTCATTTCCGCTCCTTCTAAAGATCCAGACGCTACCCTCTGCATGGGCGTGAACAACGAAACTTATGATCCTTCCAAGCACATCATCGTCTCCAACGCTTCGTGCACCACGAACTGCTTGGCTCCACTTGTGAAAGTTTTGGATGACACCTTCGGTGTTATCCGCGGAACAATGATGACTGTTCACAGCTACACGAACGATCAGAACATTCTGGACCTTCCACATAAAGACCCACGCCGCGCTCGCGCAGCTGCTCTTTCGATGATTCCGACCACGACCGGCGCCGCGAAAGCAATCGGCCTCGTTCTTCCTCATCTGAAAGGAAAAGTCGACGGGCTCTCCGTTCGCGTTCCGACTCCAAACGTTTCACTCGTGGACTTCACCGGTGAGCTGAAGAAGTCAGCGACCAAAGAAGAAATCAACGCCGCATTTAAGAAGGCCGCAGAAGGTTCGATGAAGGGCATCTTGGCTTACAGCACCGAGCCTCTCGTCTCCCACGACTACAATGGCGATCTTCACAGCTCGACGATCGACGCCGATTGCACCTCTGTCGTTGAAGGCAACTTAGTGAAAGTCATCTCCTGGTACGACAACGAGTCCGGCTTCTCACAAAGAATGCTCGACCTCACGGCCTTCATGGCTCGCAAAGGATCCTAAATAAATGGCAAGTCCAACAGGGTCCATCAAGTCGATTCGCGATCTCAACATCACGGGTAAAACCGTTTTCATGCGATTGGACTTCAATGTCCCACTCAGTGCACCAGACTCGTCTGGTGAACGCCGTGTAGAAGACGACAATAGAATTTCGGAATCTCTTCCGACGATTCAATTCGCGATCGAAAAAGGCGCACGCATTGTTTTGGCTTCCCACTTGGGACGCCCTGACGGTCAAGTGAAGCCTGAGTTCTCGATGGAACCTGTTGCTAGCCGACTTGCTGTTCTTTTAGGCCAAGAGGTTACCCTTGCTGATGATTGTATCGGCGAAGGCATTGAGTTGATGGCAAAGGGTCTGAAAAACGGCCAAATCATGCTCCTCGAAAATCTTCGCTTCCATCCAGGCGAAGAAAAGAATGATCCTGAGTTTGCCTCTAAACTCGCGAAGCTCGGCGAGATCTATATCACCGACGCATTCGGAACTGCTCATCGCAAGCACGCTTCGACTTACGGCATCCCTCAGATCAAAGATCAAAAGGGTATGGGTTTCCTTATTGAGAAGGAACTGAAGTTCCTCGATCCTCTTCTCAGCAATCCACCGAAACCTTTCTATGCGGTTCTCGGCGGATCTAAAGTCACGGACAAGCTTAAGACGATTGAATCCCTCATGCGTAAAGTCGATGGACTTCTCATCGGTGGCGCGATGGCTCACGCTTTCTGGGTTGCACAAGGTGATACGATCCCCGCTGGCGCAAAACAGCCTAAGCCTGATGATGTGGAAGCGGCACGCGCTCTCATGAAAGAAGCCAAGCGCCGCGAACTCCGAATCCTTGTTCCTGCCGACACCAACCAAGGCTTCGACATCGGACCAAAAACGGTTCAACAATTTATTGAGACCTTGAGCAAAGCAAAAACGATTTTCTGGAATGGCCCTCTCGGCTGGTTTGAAAAATCCGAATATGCTGTCGGCACTTTCGAAGTCGCTCGTGCTGTCGCTGAAATGAATGCTGTCAAAGTGGTCGGCGGTGGTGACACCGTTTCCGCGATCAAGCAATCGGGCGTCGCAGAAAAGTTCGATCACCTCTCTACCGGTGGCGGAGCAGTTCTTGAATACTTAGAAGGCAATGGCCTTCCGGGCATCGACATCTTGAAGCTCTCGACTCGCGAAAAAACGATCTTCGACGCAAAGTACGGTTCTGGCTCTGCAGCGACCCACCAAAGCCAAGAAGAGATCGAAGAAGAGAACAAAGCCAAGTTCCCGGAGCGGTACGGTAAAATCGTTAAGGATAAACCTAAGTTTTAATGTCTAAGCCACGAGGAATCCTGATAGCTGGAAACTGGAAGATGAATCACGGGCTCCAAGCGACCCGCGAATTCTTTTCGACTTTCACTCAGCAGCCACCTAGCGCAGTAGCGCTCGTGCCTTTACGTGACGGCGCACTTCGCGCTTGGGCGTTTCCTCCGATGACGAGTCTTCAAACCGCAGTAGCCGAAACGCAGCATCTTTCGTTTCAGCTCAAAGTCGGCGCGCAGAACGTCCATTGGGAAAAGTCGGGCGCTTTCACCGGCGAAATCTCCGGCCCCATGCTCACTGAGCTTGGAATTTCCCGCGCACTCACCGGCCACTCGGAAAGACGCCAGTACTTCGGCGAGACGAACGAAACGGTTTACAAACGCACCTTGAGTCTCCTGAAACAGGATTTCCAAGTTATTCTGTGTGTGGGCGAAACGCGCAGTGAACGCGAATCCGGAAAAACTTTTCAAGTTTTGACGGAACAGCTGACAGTCGGAATCGGTCCAAAAAACTCCCCGATCACGGAGTACATGGATGGACGCCTGATTATCGCTTACGAACCTGTGTGGGCCATCGGAACCGGGCTCACCGCAACTCCAGAGCAAGCCGAAGAAGCGCATCATGCGATTCGCGAGTTCTTGAAGGAAAAGCACGGAGCTGTTATCGCCGATCGCACCGCTGTTCTTTACGGCGGAAGCGTCACTCCCGAAAACGTCGATTCTCTTCTCGCTTGTTCTAATGTCGATGGCGCTCTCGTTGGCGGCGCAAGCCTGAAGCCTGCGGGCTTCCTCTCATTACTTGAAGCCGGCGCAAAATTACTGACTAGTCCAGACGATCTAATTAAGTGAATCACCCAACTGAATCGGCAGGTGAACGATCATGACTTTCGCTGAATTCATTTTCTTCTGCCTCTTTGCCGCCGCAATTTACAAACTTTTCACACCTGTTCAACGCCGTCTCGAAAGCTGGATTTACCGCAAAATGACTGCGGGCAAACGTGGCTCAGAAAAACCGATCATCGACATCAGTTCGTACAAAAAGAAAGACTAAGGAAAATCAAAATGCCAAACAACTGGGAAGACCCAAAGTTCATCGCCAATGCAGTTAGCAAAGGATTGATGGCTCTTGTGGCACTCGCCATTCTGGTCGGTATCTTCAGTTCTTATTCGGTGATTTCTCCGGGGAACACGGGCGTGGTCTTCAATATGTGGACCGGAAGCCTGAGGACAACAGGCCAAGGGATTGTTTGGAGAATGCCTTGGGTAACAGAAGTTCAGAGCTACCCCACCGCACTTCGCACCTACACGATGGTGAAGCGCGCCGGTGAAGGCTCGAACGAAGGCGACGATAGCATCGATCTTCCTACCCGCGAAGGTCAGCACATCCGCCAGGATATTTCGATCACCTACAACACGACACAAGATAAAGCCGCTGACGTTTTCAAGGCATTTCGTGGTGCGGACATCAGTGATATTGAAAACACTTTCATTCGCCGAACGATGATTACGGTCGCGCAGAACACTGCAGGCCAAATGTCACTTTCCGAAGTGATTTCTTCGAAGCGTAACGAACTTCAAGATGCGATTCAAAAAAGCTTGAACACTGAAATCGAAAAAATGGGTTTCAGTCTCGATAAGGTCAATCTTGGCGCAAGTCATTTGCCCGAATCTCTCGAAGCGCAAATGCAGCAAAAGATGGCGGCCCAACAACAAGCGCAACAGGCCGAGTATGAGTTGCAAAAACAGTCGATGCTCGCAAAAGCTGCGGTCGCAAAAGCCGAAGGCGAAGCCCAAGCGATCTTGGTTCACGCCAAAGCGCAGGCCGAAGCCAATCGACTGCTTCAATCCACTCTCACTGCCAATCTGATTGAGAGCAAAGCGATCGATAAGTGGGATGGCGTACTCCCTCAAGTCAGCGGAGGATCTACTCCTTTTGTCGATCTTCGCGGCCTAAAATCCAAGAAAGACGAGAAATAAGCTCTCGATCTCAGATCTCCGCCTTACTTAAGTATCTGTAGTTATTAAATATTATATTTAAAAACGTATAATACTTAACACTATGCATAAATCTACACTTATTACTTGATCAATTTAATCCACCATGGTTAAATTAGAGTATGGGGAACTTCGCAGGAAAATCATATTGTCGCGCGCTGGTTTTAATCGGTATTACCGCCGGGATGCTCGTTGGTTTCTCCGGGTGTGACTCTTCAGACGTATTCACGCCTCTCTCAGTGGGGCCGTCTCCCATTCCCTCCTCGATAGGGAACACGAACATCGTTCTTCAAACTTACAAACCCGCGCTCGCTGTTCGCGGAATGGAATGTTTGATCTGCCACGCTCAAGTGAACTCCAGCATCATTACTGACTTTGGTTACGGCGACGCTCAGTTTTTCATGAATCAAAATGCCGGCGACATCTATGGTCAGTCCAGCGTCTTCGATAACAATAGCCCCCTCACCCTTCCTTGGTACGGCGACTATTATGGAACTTGGCAGCTTGCCACTCAGATCACAGGAACCATCGTTGTTCCTAAGGTGACTATCTCTGACCCACGACTTTTAAATTCCATCGGTGCGAGTGCACCGGTCAGCCTCGCTCAACTTTTGAGTATCGATCCAGGAACCGCAAACGCTTCTTATCCAGGATCAGGTTTCTACGGAGACACTCCGAATTCCGGTGAAGGCGCGATCGACAAAATGGTCACTCCACTCCCAGGAAATCCAACCGTCACGGAAATCGATCAGATGTACATCGGTGCTCCAACGGCAGCACAGATTCTCGGACTCACTCCTAATCCTTCGAACCTCGCAATCGGCGTACAAGCGATTGGCGCAACTTCTTCGATCTCAGGACTTTCAGTCGTCGCAGGGACGGGTGGCTCTTATATCACCAACACCGGCGCTGGTGGCGTGATCAATTGCTTTGGCGATGTGGTTGTGACGGGAACTCTCTTCTTAGATAACGTCACCGTCAACACGGACAATAACGGTTGCCGACTCATGGTGACTCAATCTAGTTTCATTCAAGGCCAAGTAAATTACAGCAGCACTGCGGGTACTGAAAACCTTCAGATCTCTAGTGCTCGCGCGATTTTGAGCGGCTTTGATACGACGACCCTCGCGTTCCGACTTCAAGGCACGAACTGGTATCCAGACAGCCAGCCTTTGACTCGTTATGCAGGAACTAATACTCAGAAAAATGCAGCAATCATGGCGGAAGCGAATGTCATCGGCGCCTCACTTCATGACACGACTGACGCTGCAGCTTGTCCCAATAACAACATGATCACGTACCAAGGAAACAACGGCGGTTCCATCAGCACTCTCACTCAGTGCGCGATTAACTTCCAACGCCTGCTCATCAATGCCCCAGACATTGAAAGCCGTTACATCGGACAATTTAAAGGGGTAGCGATTGCTGAAATTGCGCTCTTTGCTCCGGGCGCTTTGAATTTCGCGTACGACTCGACTTTCGACAACGTACCGATTCTTCCACTCTTACCTCCACTCATCGAAAGCCCGGGCCTCCCTGGATGCACGGGTCCTCTCTGCGGTGGTGGCATCATCGGAATTTAAAGAGAATCAAGCTCTGGACGACACTCATCCAGAGAGGCTATAAATGGGAAATGCATCGACTTCCTAAATTTTTGCACCGCGATGTGTTGCGTCCATTTATTTTGATTGCTCTGGCGCTCTGCCTCGCCAGCACGAAGCCAGCTCGGTCTGAGGCACCCCAATTTCTCACAATCCGAGAGGCCCTAGACCTTTCAAATGAATACAATCCAAACTTAAAAGCGGCTAGTGCTCGAGAATCAGCGACACGCAGCCGTGTCGGAATCGCTCAGTCGAACTTTTACCCCACGGTCGCTCTCGAAGCAGTAGATAGCAGCGGGTTTCCTGGGTCGACAGGGTCATCTTTAGGAATGACCGGGCTAATCGGATCACCGTTTCGCTCTGGCTTTTCTGCAGGAGCAGTCTTGAAGCAGGATGTTTTCGACTTCGGAAGAACGTACTTCGGAGTCAAAGCATCAAAACTCGACGCTCAAAGCCAGGAACGCGCGACGGAAATCAACACCTACCAAGTCGAACAGGAAGTGCTTCAAGCCTATTTTGATTGCGCCCTGAACCGCACCGAGATCGAAAGATGGCAAGCTTTCTTGAAAGATACTGAACTTGTCGAAAGACAGGTTGAGATCTTCATCAAAACAGGACAACGCTCGATCGTTGACCGGTATTTGTCGAGAGCACAAAGAGAGAACGCAAATACCCATGTGCTCGATTTTCAGACTCGAGAGAGTGCTTCAATTCAACGTCTCGCCGTGCTTATCGGGATTCAAAAGCCTTTTGCATGTCCATTACTGAATGATCTTTCAAGTGACCTACAACTGCATCCTGCCTCCGCAGAAAATCCAATCATTGCATTCGCACGAATCCAGCTTGATGCCTCAGAGGCAAGACTAGACCAAGCAAAAGCAGAAAATCTTCCGATCATCCTCGGCATCGCCAGCGCAGGTTATTTGCAGGACACTCATGTCGTCCAAAAAGAAAACTATTCGCTCGGTGTCGGCATCCGATTTCCTCTCTTTGAGGGGTTTCGTATTAAGTCTGAAATTGATCGCAACTCCGCTCAAGTCGACGAAAATTTTTATCTTCTTCAAAATAGTCAGTTCGTTCTCAAGGATCTCAATCGCCAATATGACGAAAAAATTCGTTCGGCCGATACCCGGAGGACTCAACTCGTCGAGGAACTTAAGAACGCAAACGAGGCCTTCACGATCGCAAAGCGCCGATATTTTGACTTACAAGGAACTCTCGTGGACCTCCGCGACTCGGTCAGCAATTTGGAACGGGTTGTGGACAGTCTCGATATAGCGCAAGCCGAATATCTTCAGTTCACTTCGCTTGAGGCCGTGCTGAATGGAGCAAGGTGAATATTAAGGAAATTTGAGACTTATACGAATTGACATAGCCCTTCCTATCCTTAAGATTTTGCGAAAGTTTCGATAAAACCCGACCGAAACGTTGGTGTGACCTCGCATGACGACTCATCTCAGGACAACAACAAGCAAGGAATAGCTGCATTTTCTATTAGGAATGCTCACCTCACGATTGTCGTCTTCATTGCACTCTTTTTGATTGGGATTGTCAGTGCGGTTCTCATTCCAAAAGATCTTTTGCCTTCGAGTCATACGCCCGCTGTCCAAATCCTATCGTTTTATCCAGGCATGCCAGCAGAGGACATCGAGCAAGAAATCACCTACCCTTATGAGCGCTACTCGGGTCAAGCAGTGGGAACCAAGTCCCAGGAATCGCGATCACTGACAGGCGTCAGTATCGTGCGTAACTACTTTCACTCGAACATCGACCTCAGCACTGCCATCGCTCAGACCGGCTCTCTCGTCATGTCCGTGCTCAGGAAACTACCACCCGGCACTCAACCTCCTCTGATCCTCCCATTTGATCCGATGGCATCACAACCTTTAGCCATCGCCACAATTTCGGGACCAGGCAAGACTGAAGCTGAACTCCAAGACGTCGGGCGATACTGGGCAATCAATTCAATTCAAAGTGTTTCGGGTGCAATGGCTCCCACTGTTATGGGCGGGAAGTTACGACAGGCCAACATTCTGCTCGACGGAAAAAAACTGGCTGACTTGAATCTGTCGCCTTTGCGTGTGAATGAGAAACTTCAAGCAATGAACTCCTTTGTTCCGGCGGGAGATATCATTTTAGGAGACATCGATTTTCAACTCCACTCGAACGCCATGTTCAAAGAGCTCTCTGAGGTCAATGACTTCTATTTGCGATCTCGCAATGGACCGGCGATTAAAGTCAAAGACGTCGGCAAAGCGGAGGATGGAGCAGCCATCCAAACGAACATCGTTACCGTTGACGGAGAGAAGCAAGTCTACGTTCCAATTTACAGACAACTCGGCGCGAACTCCCTCTCAGTCGTCGATGAAGTCAAAGGTTCGTTGAAAAATCTCCAGGCCTCCCTCCACGGCTTTAAAATCAATGTCGTTAATGACCAAACTGTATTTATCCGCAAAGCAATCGAGGCGATTTCGGTGGAAGCTCTGATCGGTGGGGGCCTAGCCGCGCTCATGATCCTACTCTTTTTGGGAAGCGGACGCGCCACCGTCGCAGTTCTTCTTACTTTACCTATTTCAATCATTGGCTCTATCGCCGTGCTCAAGGCTTTAGGTCATACTCTCAACGTCATGACCCTAGGTGGTCTGGCTCTCTCGGTTGGGGTCTTGGTCGACAATGCGATCGTGGTCATCGAAGTGATCATGGCCAAGCAAAACGCGGGACTCACTCCTCGCGAGGCCGCACTGGCCGGCGCCAAAGAAGTTGCTATGCCTGTTTTGGCATCCACCATCGCGACACTCATCGTGTTTGTTCCAGTACTTTTCTTAAATGGAATCGTCGAAACCCTGTTTACTGCGCTCGCAATCTCCGTTGTCGCGGCTCTTGGCATCTCCTACTTCGCCGCCATGATGATGGTCCCTCTTTATGCCCATAATTTTTTGGGGATAGTTCGAGTCTCCACCACTGGCATACTGGGATGGTTTCAGAAAAAGTTCGATCAGATCAATCAAGGTTACGGTAGAACCCTGCGCTGGACTCTTGCTCGCAGCCGCTCCATTCTTACGTGCTCGTTAATCCTGCACGTAGTCGTCGCCGCGGGCTTAATATTTTTGATAGGATTTGAACTCTTTCCAAGAGCTGACTCCGGGAGCTTCTCGATCAATCTCCGAGGACAAACCGGATTGCGTGTCGGAAAAACGGCAGAACTTGCGCAACAGGTTGAGAAAAAGCTGAGAGAAATCATTCCTCCTCATGACTTGAAGATGATCATCTCGAATGTAGGGGTCTTTTATGGATATTCTGCGGCTTTTACGCGGAACTCGGGAACTCAAGACGCGTTTCTGAATGTCGAGCTCAATGAAGATCGCACCCATACTTCACAGTATTATGCGAAGCTGATTCGTAGCACTTTTCCTTCCCAATTTCCAAACGCAGAGTTCTCGATTGAACTTGGCGGACTGTTGAGTTCAGCTCTCAATGGTGGACTCGCCTCCCCGATTGATGTGCAAATCTCCGGTAGAGATGCTCGCAAGGCTCTGGAGATTGCAAATTCCATTTTACCAAAAATAAAAAATGTTTCGGGTGCTGTCGATGTTCGCATTCAACAACGATTCGATGCACCAGCTTTAGAAATGACGATCGACCGGAAAAAAGTCAGTGACTACGGTCTGAGCCCGGACCTCGTCGTCAAAAATCTTGTGAGCGCAGTCTCGAACAGTACAAGCTACAACCAGCTGGTTTGGATCGACCCAAAAACAGGAATCGACTACTTACTGGGCGTGCAGTATCCGGAAAACTCCATTCAAACCCAAGAGCAGCTACTCTCAATCCCTGTTATCAGCTCAGACCAGGACCGCAGTATTCCATTAAAGAGTTTTACGACCATCACCCACTCGACCGGACCGATAGAGCTCAATCATTATAATTTGATGCCCTCGATCGATATTTATTTGGACGCTCAGGATCGTGACATCGGTAGCGTGGCCAGAGATGTACAAAAAATACTCGATCAAACGCAGATGGCCGACGGTTATCAAGGGAGCATCAAGGGCGAAATCGCAGAAATGCAATCCTCGATCGCGGCCCTTGGATGGGGATTTTTACTCGCCGCGTGTCTCGTTTACCTGATCCTCGTTGCTCAGTTTAGATCTTTTCTAATGCCCGCGATCATCATGACAAACGTTCCTAAGGGTATCGTTGGTGTGATCATCATGATGGCTCTTACAAAGACGTACTTCAGTATTCAGGCAGCAATTGGATGCATTTTTGTCATCGGCGTTTCTGTATCTCACAGCGTTCTTCTTTTGGAATTCATCCTCGAACGAGTTAAATACACCGCCAAAATCGAAGATGGAATTGTGGAGGCGGCTATGGCTCGCTTGCGCCCCATTACGATGACTTCACTGGCATCAATTCTAGGTCTTTTACCGATGGCTATTGGGATTGGACATGGCTCTGAAGCGAACATTCCGCTAGGTCGCGCCGTCATCGGCGGTCAACTCCTTTCGACCTTTCTCAACTTCTATCTACTTCCTTGCCTCTACCACCGGATAGCGGGAAAGCAGGATTCTACAGAAGTGAAAGTCAAAACTGCCGCGTGAAGGACCGAGGGCTAGTTAGCCTTCTGGAAAGTACAGTCTTCGCCCAAGTTCATAGAACCGATGTTCACAGTCTTCGTAAGAGTGTTCTTCTTACTATCAAACTTCACTTCGGTTCTCATGTCGTTAGAGGTGTCTTCTAGATGCATGGACTCAGGCGAGCCAGGATTAACGGCGTCCATCGGCCCGTCAGCGAAGATCAAATTCGATGTGTCGGAAGTCGTTGTGTTGTCCAATTGATCTTCAGAAATAGAATCTTTATGAACGCGTGTTGAAGTTTCGCGACTGACATAAGAAGCATGATCTTTATCAAAATCAATTCCACCGTCTTGCGCCTTGCCATCAATGTTTGAGAAATGGAAAGCTTCTGAATCCAACGTGGCGTTTTTCGCGTCGTAGACTACGGTAATCGTGTCCGGGCAGCCCAAAGACATCATCGGTTTAATCACGATGTCGTATTTTCCCTGGATCGAATTCAAATCAAGTTTCTTGGCGTGTGCGTTCTGAGCACTCAAACCAACAACCATTCCCAATACAAATAACGAAGATAGCGCTTTCATGATGTACGTAGCCTCCAGGTTTCGAGCGCTGTTGATATAACGCAGTGCGTAACATTGCAAGACTTTTCTAGCCCCTGTCCTTAGGTTTCTCTATAAGTGCATGATATTACAGTTTTTATATGGTTCGTAGCTTCCATTACTGCTGAAACGGAATGCCCGAATAAATACCGTCGTAAAGAATCCGGTGCACCCGAGAAAGACTCGAATAGTAGTCATATTTTGAATTGATCACATCGATGTCTGATTTTTCCTGATCTTGAAGCGCGCCCACAAGGTCGGCCATCGACACCTGCACAGCAAGTCTAAAATTATTGGTGAGTCTTTCAACACGTCGGTTTTGGATGTCGACCGCGGTTCCCGCAAGTCCATAAGACTGTATGCTTTCGCCCATCCCGGACACTGCTTGAGAGAGCTTTGTAATCAAGATCGATTTAACCTGATCAGTCCTCGCCTGAACCTCCGCGATCTGATCCTGTCCAACCGCAATAAGAGACGGTAGCCCAAGTCCAATTCCAGTATTTCCAGAAGCCGACGGATCAAGCCAATTGAAATAACTTTCGTGCTTCTCAGATTTCGCAAGTTTCAAGAGGGCCTGCATTTGCGCGTACTCCGGTGCGCGTGCGATTGCGAGAGCGGTCCAATCACTCAAATCGGGTTGAAGCGGTGTATCGATTGCAAAGCCCGCTTGTGCTTGATCGGCCCCAAAACTGACAGAGCGAATCGCCTTTGGATTATAGAATCCAACAGCCTGACTCAACGCTGCGAGTTCTTCTTCCTGGACTCCATTGAGAAGCACGATCTCATTATCAATCGCGTTCACAATGGAGGTGACGTCATCGGACGTCCCTACTTGTGCGGCACCCGCATGTTCCTTCGCCGTGATAAGATCACGAATCGCGATGACAGAACTTTCCTGAGACTCGAGACGCGAAACAACTTCGCCATCTCTCATGACCGTCAACGCAAGGGCCTCAGCAATATTCATCCCATCTGCATCCATGACCTTCCACGCGTCGTCCTCTGCATCGGACTGATCAGAAGCTTCATGCGCACGGATCCAACGGCTCGGCAGCAAAAACGGGACAAGATCCCCGATGGTTTTCATATAATCCAAATCGGTCAATCCCGCGACATTGATTGCATCGCCTGTGGTGAAGTGAGGAAACAGATTTGCGTGGGCGTTGATGGAGTTGTCTCTTGCTTGGAGTACTTTTTGAAATTCAACGATTGTCTGAAAGTTTCTGGCCTTTGCCAAGTTCACTAGCTGCGAGACAGTGTAATCTGCGGGCACTTCCATTTTTGGTGCTTGCCCGGGATCCAACCGACTCAGCTGGAAATTATAAACGGCAATGCCTTGTCGGTCTGTCACCGTAAGTGTGATCTGACTTCCGTCTCCACAAAACTGAAGAAGAAAGGGACCAGAAGAGTTTTCCGAGCTTTTATAACAGTCCGACTTGGGAACCGCGGAAAGGACCTGTTTCTCAAATATTCCAGAGTCGGAATCGACGGATATCGAGTCTCCATCGTCTTTATGGACCGTCACATTTGTCTTTGCGTGACTCTGTGTCTGTTGAATCGCAATCAAAAGATCGGTGCTCGATTTCAGGGAAACATCACTGGAGATTTCTGTTCCCTGTTCTGGTTGTTCCTTAGTAAAAAGAAAACCCTCGTAATGACCGACAAACGTCGCCATTCCTTGTTGAGCATTGCAAGCGCCTAATCCTAACAATAGAAGTATTGAGGTGATTTTTTTCATAAACCGATACTCAAGCCGCCGAGGAAGCTACTATCCGCGAGATTAAGATTGTTCGATGAGTTTGCGAAAATTCGATTCCATTTTAAAGTGACGAAGATAGGAAACGACTCGTAAGAATGGACGGTGTCCACTCGATCGGAGTCGCGGCGATTTACCCAAAACCGAAAGCCCGCTCCAGCAACTATGTTTCCTACGCCCCCTTGTACGGAGTCCAAATCGACAGACCCCGACTGATTGTAGAAGGTGTATTGATACCCTCCCTCAAGGAAGGGAATTGCCCAGCGTACAGGGAACCATTCCAACGAATCCACTAGCCGGGTATCCAAACCAAACAGATTCATACTCAATGAAGAATCGGCGTTCGTGCCCACCGCCGCAGGAGGCGCAACCCCGCTGAATTGGGTATAAGCAAAGTTTTCGTTAAAGTAGAAGTTTCCTAAAGCCCAGAACAAGCGAGCACTCCATCCGGCTTCCACTAAAATAGAGTGACTGGCCGAACCATAATCGAAAGCATAACTTCCATTCGATATGGATGCTGATTTGGGTTGGAAGGGACCTGCCTGGATAGAGAACATCTGACGATAAGTTTGCGAATCGGCAGGTTCATCGAAAAAATTTGTTCTGGTCTGTGCCGAAGAATCAGCAAGAGCATCAGCCTGAAATAGCTGCGGAATCAGAGGAATCAAGAGTAGTGAAGCGAAAATTAAGAAGACCTTCATAAATCACCTCAAAAATAATTAGAGACGCTCGGGCAGATCAGGCCAAATCGTGGATCCGTGGGTTCAGCAAAAGAGCTCACAGTCCAAACCCCAGACTCGGAATGCGCTCGAAGGATCTTATTTTTTCCGTCACGGCGATCAGCGAAATAAAGAACACCCTGATTCCAAATCGGGCAAATCATTCCAGCAGTGCTCATACTCGCATTGAGAGTCGTCACTTCAGTTGTCTGGCTGGTCTCAGTATTGAAAAGCTCGATCGAGATCTTTCCTGAAGATTCGGTCCAATAAGAAATCGTCTTTTCGTCCTGCCAAGCCGGTTCATGAATCGAACCGGAAATGGGAAGTGATTTTGTGAGCTGCGTGGACGGATTGTAAACTTCAGCGGAATTACCATTGACCACTAAGAATCGGTCCCCCTTAGGACTCACCGCGAATTGATCGGCAACAAAACTCACCAAAGGATTTAAGGAGTCGAAGGTAAATAAAAGAATCTTGGAAGTTTCGCCTTGAGCGAGAACATAGAACTCCGAATTTGGACCGACGGCGCTAATTTGCTTTGCCTTAAGACTTGAGGAGCCGAGGTTCAGTTTTTTGCTCAGATTTTCCTTGAAGAGAAAGGCATTCCCCTGAGCGTCAACCCAACCAATCGTGCTATGGCTTTGAGTCGACGCTACAGATACTACTCCGTCGATCTCCGCCAAATCTGCCGAGTTCAAAGTCTCAAGGTCGAGCAGGCGAAGGGTGCCGTTACTTGAACTTCGGTCAATGCTCAGCACTCCCCCACTTACGGGAACAAATGCAGGATCGTCTGAAACCGCAACTTCCTGACCTAGTTGAACAATAAACGGATCAGTCGTTTCCGCGTCGCGATCTAGAAATCCAACCCCATTGGTGACCGGAGCCTGTCCATCCCTTAAACGAATCTGTTCAAAGAAAATAGTCGAGCTCGGTTGTGCATCCGAGGAGGTGACTCCAGCTGGAGCAACTCCTGGTTGTGCCTGCGGAGTAGATACACCTGACTGTGGATCGAGCCTCGTCACGCCAATCTGGCTGGAGGTATTACATCCCAGGAGTAAGACCATGAACGTCAAAGCAAATTTTTTCATGACCCACTCCCTGGAGTGATCATCAGATCAAAAGTTCCCGCGGTGCCGCTCGCCTCTTCGGAGATCCAAGTTCCGGTGAAATGGCCGCCTACGAGCTGCCCAATGAGCTCTCCATAAATGCCTGTTGCGCCATTCACCGAATAAGGAAGAACGAGCGTAGTTCCGTCATAGCCGCCATCCTGAATGTTCGCCTGGGTATTTCCACCCATCGGATCAGTTAAGGCTGTCAGTTTTGCCAGCTCTTCCTCGGATTTGTGTTCCAGTGCAGGAAATCCAATGTTGCCGGTCAGCTCCGGAATCGAAACGGATTCCGAAGGATCTTGTGATTGAGAAGAATGGGCGGGCTGCATGATTCGCCTCACATTCAACTTCATCGCAAAAGGTTGATGAGTTTCTGCGAGAAGAACTGTGCCTGTATAGTTGCCTTCGGTCGGAGCAAGGTCCTGATATCTTGCCTGCGCATCCGCTGTATCCTGTGCGTTGATATTGTCACGCTGGGTATTCTGCTGACCACACCCAGCAAAGGCACCCAAGATGACCATGGGAAACATTACCCATTGGAGTTGATTTTTTATCGACATCATCTATTCGTCCTCCACTTTTGATACGGTGCAGTGTATACGCCTCCGGTCACGCGAAACCAAACAGAATGTCTTTCATTACAGAAATGTAATGTAGTTGTTATCTACGTGTGTTTTCTGAAGTGCTACACTGGAAAAACCCTATGAAAGTACTGGTTATCGAAGATGAGAAAAAGACCGCGGCATTCCTGAAAAAGGGACTAACCGAAAGTGGATTCGTCGTCGACGTTGCCGAAGACGGTGAAAGCGGACTCCATCTCGCTAAGTCTGGAAACTACGATCTGATCATCCTGGATGTGATGCTTCCCGGCCGAGATGGATGGTCAATCATGGGTGACCTCAGACGATCGGGAAAACAAACTCTCTCTTTGTTTCTCACTGCTCGCGACTCTGTGGATGACCGGGTCAAGGGACTTGATCTCGGAGCAGACGCCTATCTGGTTAAACCTTTTGCGTTCTCAGAGTTGATGGCTCAAATCCGTTCTCTCTTCCGAAGAGGCCCTTCGAGGCAAGCCGAGGTTATTCGTATCGATGATCTAGAAGTCGACTTCGTTCAACACCGAGCCACTCGAGGCGGGCAGCGAATCGATCTCACGCCCAAGGAATTCACACTACTCTCACTCCTCTGTCGGCGGGCCGGTGAGGTGCTATCGAGAACGCTGATTGCCGAACAGGTTTGGGACATGAATTTCGACAGCGACACCAACGTCGTCGATGTTCAGGTCCGTCGCCTCCGCGCAAAGGTAGACGATCCGTTCACGAAGAAGCTGATTCACACCGTTCGAGGGATGGGATACGTATTGAGAGAGGACTAAAAATTGAAAACCAGAACCTCCATCGTCAATCGAATCAGCTTCTGGTTTGTTCTATCGACGGCAACCCTTGCTATTTCGTCAATTTTTGTCTTCTATCTCTCTCTCGAAAAAACTCTTGAGAGCGAAAATCAAAACGTAATCACCGAAAGAATGCAGGTCCTGCACTCTCTTTTGGACAGAAAACAAGATCCGCTCGCTTCCGCCAAGAGAAGAATTGAATCCGAGTGGGCAAACATGTCGTTCGAACGGATTTACGTTCGACTGAGAACCGCTGACGGCCAAGTCCTTTCGATTTCTCCGAACACGCCAGAAGAAGTCATCAACGAGATTTTCCATAAAAAGACCTTTGGCAATCGAATGAGGAAAAAGATCTCTTCGACCGGTGCTCCCTATCTGACCTTGGCCGACCTTCTCACTCTGAGCGAAGGCCAAACTCAACTTTACGCAGATCTAGCTTATGACCTCACTTCTGAAGAGAACGTGCTTCGTCAATTGCGCCTGCGACTTCTTATGATTGTTGGGGCGGTGATTGTCGCCTCTCTGATCTTCGGAAGGCGCCTTGCTATAGCTTCACTAAAGCCCGTGCAGGAAATCGCCCACCGCGCCAGCTCTATCCGTTCCAGTAATCTCCACGAGCGCATCGAAACGGTAGCGCTTCCGAAAGAACTGAGCCTTTTAGTGGATACGTTCAATCAAATGCTGGACCGCCTGTCGGATTCTTTTTCCAGAATGTCTCAGTTCTCATCGGACATCGCTCACGAGCTGCGAACACCAGTGAACAACACTCGCGGTGAAATCGAAGTCACCCTGGCGAAGGCTCGGACTCCAGAAGAATACAGAGAAGTCCTCAGCTCCTGCTTGGAAGAACTGGAGAGAATTTCAAAAATCACGGACAATCTGCTCTTTATCGCTAAGGCCGAGAATCCGGTCACACAATTACCGAAGGAACTCTGCAATTTAATCGATGAACTCAAGAACATTTCTGAATTTTATGAAACGTCTGCGATCGACTCCAACGTCTCTATTCAAGTCAGCGGAGAAAAAAGCATCGAGCTGAGCGTCAATCGAACATTGCTTCAACGAGCCGTCGGAAATCTCATTTCAAACGCCCTTGCGCACACACCTTCAGGTGGGAAAATTCGTATCCACGGAGCTCAGGTCGGCGAATATGCCAGCATCGAGGTTTCGGATACCGGAGAAGGAATCGCACCGGAACATCTCTCCAAGGTCTTTGACCGCTTCTATCGAGCCGATCCTTCGCGCTCGAACACGACTAGCACTAACGTCTCCGCCGGATTTGGTTTAGGACTCGCCATCGTCCAAAGCATTATCCATCTTCATGCCGGGAAGGTCGAAGCTCAAAGTACACTCGGCAAAGGGACCACGATTACACTGAGGTTTCCAATTCACTCTCCGCCATCCAGCTAATTATGCGGGCAATTATCCCGGTGATTTCACGAACTCCTTGGTCTTCTTACTCAGAACAAAAAGAGCAGGGAGAAAAACGAGGCTTAAGAAAGTCGAAGTAATCAGGCCGCCAATCACAGCCCTTGCTAAAGGAGCATTTGCTCCGCTCAAAGAGGACGGAAACAATGCCATGATTGCCGCCATCGCGGTCATCAGAATCGGACGAAGCCGTGTCAACCCAGCTTCCCTAATCGCGAGTTCGGGTGAGACACCCGCGTCCATTCTCTGATTGGCAAAGTCAATAATGATGACGGTATTGGAAACGACGATCCCGATCAGCATGATCATTCCCATGAGCGATTGAATATTGATTGTCGTGTTGGTCAAAAATAGAACCCAGATCACTCCAATAAATCCCATTGGAACCGTAGCGAGAATAAGCAACGGATCGATGAAGGACTTGAGTTGGGCCACCATGAGAAGAAAAATCAGCACAAGCGACAGAATCATTCCAACGCCCATGTTCCCGAAGGACTCGCGCATGGCCTGCACCTCACCCACGAAACTCACTGAGAAGCGTTTTGGGAGCTTGATCTTCGACAAAATGCGATCGATGTCATTGGCTACGCTTCCGACGTCTCGATCCTCGACGTTTGCCATAATATCAAAGGTACGTTGAAGGTTATAATGGGAGATCTCCACGGGTAGCGTCGTGCTCGAGAGTGTAGCGACATTTCTAAGCAAGGTCGGAGGCATCGGCTTATTTGAAGAGCTTTTCGGTAAAATAGGAATATTTTCGATAACGTCTAGAGAGTCGATTTCCTTTTCAGGATACATCGCTCCAATAAAATAGTTGTTCCCCACCGGGTCGTCCCAAAAGTTAGGAGCAAAGAGAACGCTTGAATTCATGGCGGTGATCACATTTTTAATGACGTCGTCGGTAGACAATCCTAAATAAGCAGCCTTAGTCCGATCCACCTGGATGTGGATCGCCGGATAGGTCAACTCTTGCTCGATGAAGGCGTCCTTTGTTCCTCTCACGGCTTTAACTTGTTCCAGAATATCGGCCGCAATCTTTTGCCCTTCTTCCAAATCGGGTGCAATAAGACGAAGATCGATCGAATTCAAAGCCCCATAATTTAGCGCAGACGAAACAGGATCAATAAGAGAGTACGAAAACCGAACATTCGGGTATTTGTCAGAAAAAGCTTGGCGAAGTTTTTTCATCGCCTTTTCTCCGCTGATCGAAGAGTCCTCAGATAAGCTCACTTCAAGAAGAGAGTCATGGGAAGCCGAATTCGGACTATAAGCAGCCGCCCAACTCGGAATCACACCTGAGTTTCCTAATACGGTCTGGACGCTGTCTTTGGGTAGAAGATCACGAATACTTTTGGAAAGCTCCGCAACGAGATCAGCCATCAGTTCAATTCGAGTCCCGTTTTCCCCACGAACCCGGATATAGAACTGCCCGTGGTCGGTAACCGGAAAGAACTCCATTCCCAACAGGGGAACTAAAAGCAGCGAAAGAGAAAGGGCTAACACCGAGAGTGCGATGATCACTTTTGGAACTTTCAACGCCCGATCGAGCAACGGCATATAGTGCTCGTCGCGAAGTCTATTAAAACCTTCGTTAAATTTTTTGACGATATTGCCGAAGTATTTGGGAGTATGCGCGTGTCCGTGCCGCTCCTTGAGTAATTTCGCGGCAAGCAGTGGAACAACGGTCATCACAGCGAAATAAGAAATAATCTCGGTCACTGCTACGGCTACGGCCATCGGAGTAAAAAGAAATTTTCCGAGTCCCTTAAAAAAGGTGACTGGAAAAAATACGACAATGAGCGCAAGGCTTGCCATCAGAACTGGCAACGTCACCTCGGAAACCCCTTTTTCAGAGGCTTCTCGGACGCTCGCACCCAACTCCTGATGCCGCTCGATGTTTTCAAGCGCAACCACCGCTTTGTCGATCAAAGGTCCCGTGATCAGCGCGAAACCGCCGAGAGTCATGACGTTCAAGGTCTGGTCCATATAGTACATGGCGACCATCCCTCCAATAATCGACAAAGGAATGATGAGGCTGGCAATCAGGGTTGGCGTCAAATCCCCCAAAAACAGAAAAATAACGATCGATGCAAGGAACACCCCAAGAACCAATTCACGGAGGACATCGAAAATAGCATCGCGAATTTTCGGAGACTGATCAAACTCGAGCTTAAGCTGACTCCCATCCGGTAAGGACTCCAACACTTTTGGAATCGCTTTTTTAATATTATCGACCACATCCAAAGTGCTGGCACCAACACGCCGGAAGAGCGGAATGAACGTTTCTCTCAGGGAATTTACCTGAACCACGTTGGTCTGAACCGCAGACGAGTCCTTTGTGATTCCCACGTCTTTAATGAAGACGGGCGCTCCATTAGCAACTTTGATGGGAATGTGATCGAATGCATCGAGATCCTCGACCATGCCATTGCTCACGACACTGTAATCGTACTTCCCAATTTTCACGTCTCCCGTTGGGACCATGCTGTTGCCTTTTTGAAGAGCTTCAACAACGTCCAACGGCGAGTCCCCGTACCCTGCCAATGCTTGCGGGTCCAGATAGATCATGATCTGTCGTTGCTTCCCACCGAACACCACTGGAGCGACAGCGCCTGGAACGGCGTTCACTTGGTTTCGTACAATGTAGTTGGACATGTCCCAAAGCTTCGCTTCGTTGGCGTTGGGAGACGAAACCGTTAATAAGCCCACAGGGAGATTAGCCGTTGGGTCGTAACCAATCACGATAGGAGGCTGCGTGCCAGGTGGGAGGTAATGCAAGTCGGACATCACAAGGGTACTAATCTGTGCGAGGGCGTTATTCGGGTCGAACCCCGGAGAAAAGTAGCAATTCAAAATGCTCACGCCGATCATCGAGCGAGATTCGATGTGGTCAAGCCCGGCCGCCTGGGACAACCAACGTTCCAGGCGATTGGTGATGTCGGTCTCCATCGTTTTTGCGGGCATCCCCGTATACGTCGTAACCACCATGACAGCCGGAAGTCTGAAAGTGGGCAGGATGTCTAACGGCATCTTCGTCATGGTAAAAAGCCCAAGGACCAAGACCATCAGGCAGATAACGAGGATCAAATAAGGCGTCTTGAGTGCAAATCGAACCATCTTAAATTCCTTATTGGGCGAGTAAGACCGGAGAGCCGTCTTTCAAAATTTCGGCCCCGATACGAATCACGGAATCCTTTGCTTCAATGCCCCGAAGGATCTGAACTTTTCCGTTCAGCTCGAGTCCAAGTTGAACTTCTTTTTTGTAGGCCTTGTTGTCCTTGTCGATAAAGACATAGTGTTTTCCATCTTCGTCCCGAACACTGTCCTTTGGGATGGTTACCGCATCGTTTACTTCTTTAATATGAAGAACCGCCGTAGCAAACATGCCAGCATGTAAAGCCCCATCAGCATTATCGAGATCGATCAACACGCGTTGAGTTTTTGTAGCATCGTCCAAAAGCGCATCCAGTCGCGACACCACTCCCGTAAAGATACGACCAGGAAACGAATCCACGCGAATGTCGACGGGATCGTTCGGATGAATAACTGCCACTTCAATTTGAGGGACGTTGATCGCCACTCTTAACTTCGCCTCATTGACGAGAACAAATAAAGGTTGATCGCTTCCAGATCGGCTCGCGGTGGAAATTAAATCCCCAGGGTATTTGAAACGTCGGGCGATCGATCCTGCAAACGGTGCCGTAATACGCGTGAATGCAAGATTTGAAGCGGCATTGTCGAAGCGGGCTTTCGATTCATTTTCATCCGCATCTATGTTGTCGAACTCCTGTTGAGATATAACTTTTTCCTTCAATAACTCTTGGTAACGTTTATCGGTCACGTCCTTGAGGTCAAACTCCGCCTTCGCCTTGTGATATTCCTGCACAATGTCAGGAGCGTCGATTTCAGCGAGAAGCTGCCCCTTCTTAACGTGATCGCCTTCGTCGACGTAAATCTTTTTCAAATAGCCACCCACATGGGCATAGAGGTTTGCTTGCTCAAGAGCCTCTATATTTCCTGGCAGACTCAGCGTTTGGTCCATTTTTCCGACTTCTGGTTGAACGACGGTAATGCGAGGGACATCGAGTTCATGCTTCGACCTCAACAGCCAATTCAAACCCAGTCTAAGAACGATGATACCGATCAAAACTCCAAAAAAAATCTGCCCCTTCTTAGAGGTGATAATTTTCAACACCTCCTTCTTCCAGTGTTGTGGAGTTTCGTCTGCTTGCTGGGGACGGATCAACTTCATATCTCTCTCCTAGTCCAACAAGGGGGCGTTCACTGCAATTTTAAGACGCTCCACGGAAATTGTTCTTTCATACTTTGCTTGAATGGCGGTGGCCTCGGCGCCAACCAATGACCCATTGGCAACGAGAAGTTCCAAGATTGTCGCTACTGCGCTGTCGTATCTCTTTTTCGCAAGCATCGCGTTTTCCTGCGCAGCTTTGAGGGCCTCGTCCGAAACCTGGAGATTGCTTTCAGCTCGAACGAGTTGCATGTAGTCCGAGGCAACTTCTGCGATAATCCCTTCCCGTTGTTTCTCACGAAGATCTTCCTGTTGATCCCGCTTTGCCGCAAACTCCCCGACCCTGGCGGAGGTCGCCATCCCCTCAAAGAGATTCCAATTCGCAGTCAGGCCCACTCCCCAGGCATTTCGAAGACTCTCGGGATAGCTCGGTTGATAGTTTCCGTAAAACCCCTGAAATCCAAAGGTAGGAAGATAATTGGTGAGCTCACCATGAAGAATATTTTGAGCCGCATCTACATTCAGTTCGCTGCTTCTCATTTCCGGTCTCGCCGCGAGAGCTTTTCGCTCCAATCCCATGAGATCCAACTGAGTTGACTTTGTTGAGTCCGAGTCCTTTCCTTCAACCAAAACAAACGGGATCTGATCTTCAAGCCCCATGATGTTGATCAGGGCGATTCTGGAAATCTCATAAGAATTCTGTGCATTGATCAGTGCAAGCTTCGCTTTTGAAAGCTCGACCGTCGCTTGCGTCTTATCAAACTCGGGCCTAGCCCCTGTCCTCACGAGAACCTCCGTTCTTCGAGAGGTTTCCTGATATCGAGAGAGTGATTGCTGTGCGGCATCGATCAGCTTTTGATTGGCGATGACTTCATAAAAGGCCTGCTGAACGGCCAAAGTCACTGCATTTTTTATCGCGAAAGATTGCTGTTCGGCGGATCCGCTTTGCGCGCGACTGGCGTTGATCTTTGCCAGGTTTCTCCCGAAGTCGAACAGAACCTGATTAATCTGAAAGACCACACTACTATAAGTTAACTTCAGCCCAACTTGTGAAGAAGAGCCCGCACTCGGCTGTGGGAGAGTGGTTTCTGAAATATTTCCTGCAAGATCGATTCGGGGCAAATAACCGCTGATCGCCTCCGTGATCACGTGATTACTCGCTTCGTAGTTAGCCTTCGCACTTTTCAAATCAGGATTTTTTT
>Ga0302315_10001391_pt1 | contig 24475 bp, 17 predicted proteins | sample III_Palsa_N3_1_FD_200532 | JGI IMG/M metagenome (GOLD analysis project Ga0302315, IMG submission 200532) | Peat permafrost microbial communities from Stordalen Mire near Abisko, Sweden - III_Palsa_N3_1 | ecosystem: Environmental > Terrestrial > Soil > Palsa > Peat permafrost | place: Sweden...
TACACCTGCACCATCCGCAATCAAGCAGATGACGTTGCGCCTGTTGAACAAACTGCAAGGCAATTAAAACAAGAATAAGGCGTGCGGCTGTCACGGTCGCTGCCTTTTTCAATCGGCAATCCCGATCGTTCCTCGTTCCTGCAGTTTCTGTATCGCGAGCGGTCGTTAGAAATTAAGAAATTGGAGAATATTATGTCCAACCTGCAAACCAGCGCAGTACTCGACAGCGCCCATATCGGCGATATCCGTGGCGCCTTCGGTACGATTAGCCGCGCCGACACAGGGCCGCGCCAAGGATGGATGGCACGCCTGAAAACCTTGCTCGCCATTCTCGGCCCGGGCTTGATCGTGATGGTGGGTGACAATGACGCGGGCGCTTTCAGCACCTATGCCCAAGCGGGGCAAAACTATGGCACTACCTTGCTGTGGACGCTGGCCTTGTTGGTTCCAGTCTTGTACGTGAATCAAGAGATGGTGCTGCGCCTGGGCGCCGTCACCGGCGTCGGCCATGCGCGCCTGATTCTGGAACGCTTCGGGAAATTCTGGGGCGCCTTCAGCGTGATCGACTTGTTCATATTGAACGGCTTGACGATTGTTACCGAATTCATCGGCATCAGCCTGGCGCTGGATTACCTTGGCGTGCCGAAGTTGCTGGGGATCGGCGTCGCAGCAATCCTGATCATGGCGGCAGCCGGAACCGGCGATTTCCGGCGTTTCGAACGATTTTCGATGGTATTGGTTTTCGGCAGCTTGCTGTTGATTCCACTATTCATCATGATACATCCGCCTATGGGGCAGGTATTGCATGATTTTACCGTGCCGCATATGCCGGCCAATGCGCCGCTCTCCGACGTCATGTTGCTGATCATCGGCATCGTTGGCACTACCGTCGCGCCATGGCAATTGTTTTTCCAGCAAAGCTATGTGATCGACAAACGCATTACGCCACGCTTCATTCGCTATGAGCGCATCGATTTGTGGCTGGGCATCGTGCTGGTCATTATCGGCGCCGTAGCGATCATGGCATGCATGGCGCATGTATTTGCCGGCACGCCGGAAGCAGGGCACTTCATCGACACTGCTGCGGTTGCCGCCGGCTTGGCGAAATACCACGGCCGCCTGCCGGGAATCTTGTTTGCGATTGCGTTGATCGACGCCAGCATCATCGGTGCCGCCGCGATTTCCCTGTCGAGCGCGTATGCGATCGGCGACGTGTTGTCGCTCAAGCATTCCTTGCACCGCAAGCCGGGCGAAGCTAAAGGCTTTTACGCCGTGTATTGCGTGCTGATTGCCGTTGCCGCGGGCTTGGTGCTGATACCCGGCATGCCGCTGGGCTTGCTGACCAATGCCGTGCAGACTTTGGCTGGGGTGTTGCTGCCGAGTGCATCGGTATTCCTGCTCTTGCTGTGCAACGACAAGGAAGTGTTGGGGCCTTGGATCAACAGCCGCATGACGAATGTGGTGACGATCGTCATCGTTGGCGTGTTGGTTGTGTTGTCGGTCGTGTTGACTGCTGCCGTGGTTTTCCCCAATATCAGCGGCGACCATATCATGGAGATCCTGGTTGTAGGTTGTGTCATCGGGCTGGTGCTCGGACTGGGCAGTTTCGCATTGCGCGCCTTTCGGGTTGCGAATGGCGAATTGCCAGGTGAAACAGAGGAAAAACTCAGCCGCGCGCAACTTGACTCATGGCGCATGCCTCCGCTGGAGGCCTTGAAGCCGGGAAAATTGACCGGCGCCAACCGCATCTGGATGGGCGTCTTGCGCGCTTACCTGCTGCTGGCCGTTTGTATGGTCGTCTATAAGGTAGTCCAACTGGCTATTTGATCGCTGGCGAGGCGTGCCGCAGGCTTCGCCTCACGCTACTGAAAACCGGGCGCTCGGGTTTCCCCCTTGGAACGTATACAATTTCGCATGATGCTGGGCGGAAGGCACGGGCGCGTCAATTCAAAAGAATAAATCATGACTCACATCAAAAAAACTTTTCGTGAAGCAGCCTTGCCGCTCGCCATCGTTGTATCGATTGGCTTGTTTTGCTTGCTTCCCAGCCTTGAGGCTCGGGCTGACGACGGTGATAATCAATCCACGGCAGCCAACGACTCGTGGGCGCTGCATGCGCAATTCACCAACATCACGCAAGAACATCCACAGTTTACTGCGCCATATAGCGGCGCGAACAGCTTGAGCGTCAATGGCCCAACCGAGGAAACGACCGATGCAACCTTATTTGCCGGGCTGCGCCTGCCGCACGATGCCGAATTTTGGATAAACGCCGAAATCGACCAGGGATTCGGCCTCGACAATACGCTAGGCGTGGCTGGATTCCCGAGCGGCGGGGCCTATAAGGTGGGCGCCAACGCACCGTATCTGCGCTTGCCGCGGGCGTTTATCCGGCAAGTCTATTCACTCGGCGGTGAAGCACAAAAAATCGATTCTGCCGCGAATCAACTGGATGGAACCCGGAGCGCAGACAATTTCATTTTGACCATTGGGAAATTCTCTGTGGTCGATATTTTCGACACCAATAGCTACGCCCACGATCCGCGTGCCGATTTCCTGAATTGGTCGTTGATTGATGGCGGTGCATTCGACTATGCTGCCGACTCCTGGGGTTATACCTATGGTGCTGCGGTCGAGTGGAACCAGGATTGGTGGACCTTGCGCGGCGGCATATTCCAGCTGTCCAGCGTGCCGAACACCAAGATTTCCAGGGTGGACTTCAGCGAATACTCGGTAGTGCTGGAAGCGGAAGAGCGTCATCACTGGCTGAACCACGCGGGTAAGGTCAAGCTATTGGCCTACGCTAACCGTGCGAACATGGCTAACTATAACGACGCCGTGCAGTTGGCGCGCGAGACCGATGCCACGCCGGACGTGGCGTTGGTTCGGCATTTCAGTTCGCGCCCGGGAGTTGTGCTGAATATGGAACAGGAATTGTCGTCCGATGTTGGCGCCTTTTTCCGGGCGAGTGCCAGCGACGGTCAAAAAGAGGCTTACGAGTTTTCCGATATTGATCAGTCCGTATCCGCCGGTGTATCCGTCAAGGGAGACCGCTGGAGCCGTCATGACGACACGTTCGGCCTTGCTGCGGTCGCCAACAGAATCTCCGGCGCTGCGCAATCGTATTTTGCGGCGGGCGGCATGGGCATCTTGATCGGCGACGGCAAGCTGAACTACGCGCCGGAAAAAATTCTTGAGACGTATTATTCGATGAATTTAATTTCGCATGTGGCGCTGACCTTCGATTATCAGTATGTGACAAATCCCGCCTACAACCAGGATCGTGGCCCGGTCTCATTCTACGCGCTCCGTCTTCACGCGGATTTTTGAGCGGCAGGCACAATCAGGCGTCACCGTTTAGCAATGCATAGACGTGACGACCAATCGCCAACGAGGCAGTCAAACCGGGAGATTCGATGCCAAATAAATTGACCAGTCCATTGATGCCGTGCTGTTTCGGCCCTTGGATAATGAAATCCCGTTCGTCGTCGCCGCGCGTGAGTTTGGGGCGAACTCCGGAATAGCCAGGTTGCAGCGCATCATCCGGCAGTGCAGGCCAGTAACGCCGGATCGATTCATAGAAACGGTCGACTCTGGTTGCATCCACGCGATAGTCGATTTGCCGGTCATCTTCTATTTCCAACCATTCGACATCAGGCCCGAAGCGCGCCTGGCCGGCGATGTCCAGAGTCAGGTGGACACCCAATCCTCCGGCCTCAGGAAGCGGGTAAATCAGGTGCGAGAATGGGGTTTTACCCACCAGGGAGAAATAATTTCCCTTTGAATAAAACGCCTTCGGCACCAAATCTTGCGACAAGCCGGAAAAATGCTGCGCCAGTCGCGGGGCGGCAAGCCCTGCCGCATTGATGACGCAATTCGCCAGTAGTACGGTCTGTTCCCCCGAACTCGTCGTGACTTCCAAGGCGATGCCAGCTTGCTCACACCTTGCAGCGCCTACTTCGCTTTGCAATGCCAGCAGGGCACCGGCAGACTCGGCATCGGCAAGCAATTGCGTGAGAAGCGCATGGCTGTCGATAATCCCGGTTGAAGGAGAGAGCAGGGCGGCGGCGCATTCGAGTTGCGGTTCCAGCGCCTTGGCCTCGGCGGCGCTCAAGTTTTGCAAGTCGTTGACGCCATTGGCTTTTGCACGCGTCAGAATTCGATCCAATCCCGCGCATTGTTCAAGGTCGGTAGCCACAATCAGCTTGCCGCAGCGGGCATGAGGGATATGGTGTTCGTCGCAGTAGCGGTAAAGCAGTTGCCGACCGCTGACACATAATTGTGCTTTGAGTGAATGGGGGGAGTAGTGGATTCCGGCATGGATGACTTCGCTGTTGCGCGAACTGGTGCCGCTGCCGATTGTTTTCTGCGATTCGACAATAACGACTTCACGGCCCGCGATTGCCAATTCGCGCGCAATCGCCAGCCCCACTACGCCGGCGCCGATGACGATGCAATCCACACGTTCCATCAATCCACCTGTGAGTCACTCCTGCGGATCCCACGATGTTTTCCGACCAGATTACTGCGAGTTTACCGCAGCCAGCTTGGTTGGTGCATCGCCGTCGGCAGAATCGGAGTGCGGACGATTCCACCAGCCACCGCCAAGTGCCTGAAACAGCGCAGCCGTATCGCCATAGCGATTGGTTCTAGCCTGAAGAAGATTAACCAGCGCTTGCTGATACGCTTCCTCCGCAAGCAATTGCGTTAGGACGTCGACGTACCCCAATTCGCGTCGCTTTTCGGTCAGCGTCTTGACCACTTTGGCGGCGCGCTCCGCTTCAGCGGCAGCAGCCAAGCTATCGGCATCTGACTGGATCGCGTGCAAGGTATCCGCCACGTTTTGAAACGCCGTGACCACGGTGCTACGATATTGCGCTTGCGCCTGGATCAAGCCCTGTTCTGCTGCACTTTGCTTGTGGCTCAAGGTGCGGCCGTCGAAGATCGGTTGCGTGATGCCGCCGATCAAATTCCAGAATGGACCGCCGCTGGAGAACATTTGTGGGATCTGCGATGCTGCACCACCCAAAGCGGCAGTGATGTCGAATTGCGGTAAACGCGCGGCAACGGCGACACCAACCTGGGCGCTAGCTGAATGCAATTGTTCCTCGGCGGCGCGAATATCCGGCCGCTGCTCGATCAGTTTCGATGGCAGTGTAACTGGCAGGTCTTCGGGCAGATGGAGGGCGGCTAGATCAAAGTCGTCATCCAAGGCTTCGTTGGGTAGATTGCCGCACAGTGCGCGTATCAAGTCGTGCGTTTGCTCCAGTTGTTTGTGCAGCGGCGGCAGCAAAGCCCTGGCTTGCGCCAGCGCAGCTTCTTGTGTGGCGACATCGATTCCCATCGCATAGCCAACTCGCAGTTGATTGTGCAGGATATCGACTGCCTTGGCATTTTGGTCAATGTATGCTTTGGTTGCGTCGATTTGCGACTTCAATGACGCTTCCTGAACCGCCGCAGCCACTACATTACTCGCCAAGGTGATGTAGGTCGCTTCCATTTCAAAGCGCAACGCCTCTTCCTGCGCCTTCAAGGACTCGACCTGCCTGCGATTGCTGCCAAACACGTCCGGCGAATAGCTCAGTGCCAGCTGCGCCGTATAAAAGTTGTAATAGACCGGAGCGTTATACGGCGCCGGTCCTGCTGGATTCTGGTAACCGGTAATATTAGCGCCGTTTCCTTGCACGCCTGGCGCGCTGCTACTTTGATTGCCGGCTAGTTTCTGACGCGTAGGCGTAAATTGCGCGTTGACGGTCGGATAAAAAAAGCCGCGCTGCGCATTGGTAAATTCTTGTGCTTGGCGCAAAGCCGCTTGCGCCGCAGCAATGGTTGGATTTTCCTTTAGGGAGCGTTCAACCAGCGCGTTCAACTTCGGCGACTGGAATTGCGTCCACCAGGCAAATGGAATATCGCGCCCCATCATAAAATGTTGTGCATCGCCACCGGGACCCGGTGCGGCCATCGTGCTGTCGCCAATCGGCGTGGGTGAGTAAGTCTTGGCGTCTGGCGCCGCCGGCTGTTTGAAGTCCGGACCAACTGCGCACGCCGCCAACAACGTGGCCGACACGGTAATGACAATGCGCTGCCAGCGCAGGGCGGCCGGTGATTTGCGTAGAGATTTCAAGGTTGTCGCTCCAAACAGGCTGATGGTCCAGCTGATCGGAAAGCAGTCTATAGAAAGCACCCTGGTCGGTCTACTGTGATTAATTGTTGCATTGCACATAACAATTAATCACAGTAGACCGCTCGCTATGGTCGCGCTGATAATTGGCCCCATTCTGTAAAGGAGCGTCTTATGCAACTCGGAAAAGTGCCAACCATCGTGGGCGGCGTTATGGCCGCATTGGCAGCCGTTGTCGTTGTATCTGTTTCTGGCTGTAGCGGTAAGGATACCAAGGCAGAAAATAAGCCCATAGAGGCAAGCGCTGCAGCTGGAATGGCGGCCAAATCGGGTGATCCCGTCGCTAGCGAAACAGTCGCATTGAATGACACTCAGGCGAAAAGCATCGAGATTGGACCGGCCGGGGAACGCACGTTCTCCCAGCAGCGCACAGCGGTTGGCAGCATCGATTTCAATGAAAACCTGGCGGTTCAAGTGTTTGCGCCCTATCAGGGAAAAATCATCAAGGCCTACGCCGAAATCGGTGACGAAGTAGTTAAAGGCGCGACGCTCTATACGATCGATAGTCCCGATCTGGTCCAGGCCGAGTCGACTTTGATCGCCGCCGCCGGCGTCTACGATTTGACGACTGCTGCATTGAAGCGTGCCAAAGAGCTTTATGAAACCCAAGGCCTGGCACAGAAGGATTTTCAGCAAGCGGTATCGGACCAGCAAACCGCCGATGCGGCGCTGAAGGCCGGGCATGATGCAGTCCGCGTATTCGGGAAAAGCGAAGCCGAAATATCGGAGATTGTTTCAAAGCACAGGATCGATTCATCTTTGGTGGTGCCTAGCCCGATCACCGGCAAGGTGACCGCACGCTTTGCGCAACCCGGCTTATTGGTGCAGCCCGGCAACGCGCCGGCCCCCTACACCATTGCCGATGTCTCGACCATGTGGATGATTGCCAATGTGACCGAGAGCGATAGTCCTTTATTTCATGCTGGACAGGAAGCCAAAGTCAGGGTCGTGGCATTTCCGGATCATGATTTCGAAGGAAAGATTTCAGTCATCGGTGCAACGGTCGACCCGAACTTGCATACTGTGACGGTACGCTCGCAGGTTAGCGATCCAAAGCATGAATTACGGTCGGGAATGCTGGCTAATTTTGTCATTCGTACCGGCGACCCGATTGCCACCGTAGCGATACCGCTGGATGGCGTAGCGCGCGAAGGCGACGGCACGATGAGTGTATGGGTAACCACTGACCGCCATCATTTCACCAAGCATACGGTCAAGCTCGGCCTGCAACAAGATGGTTTCGACCAGGTTTTGTCGGGCTTGCACACCGGCGAATTGGTTGTGACAAAAGGGGCCATATTGTTGAGCAATATGCTCAATGCGCCGCCAGAGGACTAATTACAGCCAGATCGTAAGAGATCGGATTTACCTAAGCGGATTCACCTAAGAGAAAGAAATAATCATGCTGAAGGGCATTATTGCGTTCGCATTGACGCGCCGGACCATCACGCTGCTGGGTTTGCTGGTGTTTCTTGGCGCTGGATTTTTCGCTGTTACCCGGCTCAATATTGAAGCTTATCCAAATCCCGCGCCTGTGATTCTGGAGATCACTGCGCAGGCTCCCGGCCTTTCGGCCGAGGAGATGGAAAAATACTACACGACCCCGATGGAGATCGGCCTTTACTCGACCACCGGTATCGCCAATATTCGCTCGACTTCGTTTTATGGCTTGAGCTTCATTCGCGTGACGTTCAAATACGGCGTCGACTATTTTTTCGCCTATACACAAGCTGCCCTTAGTTTGCAGCAAAACGTCACGCTGCCGCAGAATCAGATTCCACAAATTCAACAATCCAGCCTGGTGGGCGAGGTGTATCGCTATCAAGTGGTTGGCCCGCCGAATTTCGGTTTGACCAATCTGCGTACTGTGCAGGATTGGGTCGTCACGCGTCGTCTTTCGACCATTCCCGGTGTCGTTGCCATCAATAGCTGGGGTGGCACAACCAAGGAATTCGAGGTCGAAGTCGATTCGAACAAAATGCAGGGTTACGGTATTACTGTTCCGCAAATCATCACCGCGCTTGGCAATGCCAATATCAATGTGGGCGGGCGCGAGATCAGCATTGGGCAGCAGTCGGTTAATATCCGCGGTATCGGTTTGATCGATAGCGGCGGTGCCGATGACTTGACCAAGGGCTACAAGGTCGACGATATCGAGAAAGTCGTGCTGACCCAGTCGAACGGGGTGCCGGTGCGGGTCAAGGACGTCGCCAATGTGCGTATCGGCTATGTGCCGAGGCTAGGCATTGCCGGGCGCGATCATGAAGACGATATTGCTGCCGCCATTGTCGTCATGGGCCGCACCCAGCATACCAACGACATCGTGCCGCGCATCAAGGAAGAAGTGGAGAAGATGAACCACGACGGCAGCTTGCCGGCCGGTGTGAAAATCGTTCCCTACTATGACCGCACCTCGCTGGTCGAAGTCACCACGCACACGGTTTTCCACAACCTGATTTTCGGTTGCCTGCTGGTGTTCTTAATCCAATGGATTTTCCTGGGGGATTTGCGTAGCGCCATCATCGTGGGCATCAATATTCCATTCGCATTGCTATTCAGTATCATCATGTTGGTGTTGCAAGGAGAGGACGCCAATCTGCTGTCCATCGGCGCGGTCGATTTCGGGATCATTGTCGATTCGGCGGTGATCCTGGTGGAAAATATATTCCGGAATTTCCAGGCCAGTAAGGAAAACAAGCGCACGCTGCTGGAAGATCTCGCTGAGGGACAACTGGGCACCGATCCTAGTTCCCATCACATGAATCAATCTTCGAGCTGGACCAATCGCTTGCGCATGATTTATATCAGCGCGCTGCAAGTGGATCGCGCCGTATTGTTTTCGGTCGCAATCACGGTTGCTGCCTTTGTTCCCTTATTTACGATGCAAGGCGTCGAAGGCCAGATCTTCGGACCGATGGCGCGCACCTATGGCTACGCGCTGGCAGGCGCATTGATTGCAACCTTTACCATTACGCCGGTTCTGGCTTCAATGTTAATGCCAAAACATATCAGCGAAGCGGAAACCATGCTGGTGCGGTTGATCCGTTCCGCATACAGCCCGGTGCTGAAGTGGTCGCTGTCGAATCGCAAATTCATGGTCGCCATGGGCATGCTTTTTCTGATCATCACCGGCGTGCTGGCGACACGGCTCGGATCGGAATTCATGCCGGCCCTGGAAGAGGGCAACTATTGGATCCGGGCTTCGATGCCGATGACGATGGCGCTCGATGCCGGCACCGAGGCGACGCGCAAGATGCGCGAAATCCTGCTGCGCCATCCCGAAATCATCACGGTGGTATCGCAGCACGGCCGGCCCGACAATGGCAGCGATGCTTCGCCGTTCTCCAACGTGGAATTGTTCGTGCCTTTGAAGCCGTACGACGAATGGCCATCGGGTTTGACCAAGGACAAGCTGACCGCTACCTTGCAGAAGGAGTTCTCCGACGCCTTGCCGGGAGTGAACTTCAACTTCTCGCAATACATCCAGGATAATGTCGAAGAGGCGATCTCTGGCGTCAAGGGTGCAAACTCCGTCAAGATCATGGGGCCGAACTTGCAGACGCTGGAAGACCTCGCGGTGCAAGTTCAGGACCAGATGAAGGACGTCAAAGGGGTCGCCGATCTTGGCATATTCCGGGTACTTGGCCAACCGAACCTGAATATCAAAGTGGATCGCGAAAAAGCGGCGCGATATGGCTTGAATACCGGCGACGTCAATACCGTCATTCAAGCGGCGATGGGTGGGGCAGTCGCGAGTACGGTGCTGGAAGGCGATCGTCAGTTCAATCTCACGGTGCGAATGGGGGCAAAGCAACGCGACTCGATAGAATCGGTGAGTAACATTAAGGTCGGATATCAGGTCGGCGGCGTAACCGCCTATGTGCCGTTGCGCGATCTGGCGACGATCACGCTCGATACCGGTGCATCCTATATTTATCGTGAAACGACTCAGCGATATATTCCAATCAAGTTCAGTGTACGAGGCCGCGATCTTGGCAGCACGGTGACCGAAGCGCAGGAACGGATCGCGAAAAATGTAAAATTGCCTACCGGTTACCGCATGGTATGGGCGGGTGAGTTTGAGGATTTGCAACTCGCGCAGAAGCGCCTGGCAATTGTGGTGCCGCTGAGCCTGGTGCTGATCCTGGTACTCTTATATGGCTTGTTCAATTCGTTGCGGGATAGTTTGCTGACTCTGGCGGGCATTCCGTTTGCCATCGGCGGTGGTATCCTGGGGCTATATATCACCGGCTTGCCGTTTAGCGTATCGGCAGCGATCGGTTTCATTTCGCTGTTTGGCGTGTCGGTGATGAACGGTATCTTGGTGATCACTTACTATAACCAAACCCGCCTGGGTGGAATGAACAGTATCGATGCGATGTTTCATGCGGCCGAACAACGGATGCGCCCGATGCTGATGACTGCGTTGTCTGCGTGTATCGGGTTGTTGCCGGCGGCGATGTCGCATGGGATCGGCAGCGAGGTTCAGCGGCCGTTGGCGACGGTGGTGGTCGGTGGCTTGTTGATCGGCCCGATTCTATTGCTGGTGGTGGTGCCGGCGTTGCAGACCTTGTTCCTGCAAAAGGATAAGCCGCTGGTAACTCAGCAGGCCAATCGGGTGTTGAGTGTCACGCGCGGCGAGTGGTTTGATGACTGATTGGTCGCAACAATTCGCGGCGCGGTTTGACATTGAGCTGCCTGTCGCAGAGAGGGTCTGTCTCTTTTAGGAGTGTTATATGAATTCTTTAGCGCATTTATTGACATCGAAAGAAGTGCTGCTTGATTTGGATGTTCCGGACCAAGCCGCCCTGTTCGCCGCTGTCGGCCAGCTGTTGCAAGAGCATCGCGGGCTGGCCGCTGCAACCGTGGTCGATGGCCTGGGCGCACGTGAACAACTGGGATCGACTGGCCTCGGCGAGGGCGTAGCGATTCCGCATGCGCGCATTGAAGGTTTGCTGGAGGCGCGTGCCGCTGTCGTGCGCGTCAATGCGCCGATCGCATTTGATGCTCCCGATGGCAAGACCGTAGCGTACTTTTTTGTATTGTTAGTGCCGGTCCAAGCTACCGAGCAGCATTTACAAATCCTGACCGATGTTGCACAGTTATTCGCCGACGAACAATTCCGTCAGCAAATCGACATGGCTAAAAGTCAGGATGAAATGTATCGACTGTTTTCCACATGGACTGGCTCGGACCTCAGAAAGGCCGCATGAGCAAAGGGACCAAGCTTCTGCCCAGGAAATTGACATGATTACCGCCAGGCGCGACTCGTGCACATTGTTGCGCCCGCCCCGGTAACACATTTACCTCTGCCGCCGCGGTGCTTAACTATGGAACACGTTAAAAAGAAACTGTTGTGCATAGAAGACGATCGCGAAACGGCCGCCTTGCTGGAAGAGGTTTTGGTCGAGCGCGGCTTTGCCGTCAGTCTTGCGTACAATGGCTATGAGGGCATGGAGACCCTATTCAGGGAGCAACCTGATCTAGTCCTGTGCGACATCAATATGCCGATCATGTCCGGCTTCGAAGTATTGGAACGGCTCACGGAAATCGCGCCGCGATATGCCGATATGCCGTTCATCTTCCTTACGGCTCTGGCGGGGCGCGATGACGAGCTCAAGGGCCGTAAGCTGGGCGCCGACGATTATGTGACCAAGCCGATCGATTTCGAGATTCTTGTGACGATTATCAATGCCCGTCTGGCGCGCGTCGCCGATACGGAGCAGGGGCAGCCGGCGGTCAATCTCACCGATCGCGAGATCGACGCCCTGACATGGTCGGCGCGCGGCAAGACTTCCGACGAAATTGCACAAATAATCGGCTTGACCAAAACCGTGGTCGACGCGCATCTGAATCAGGCGCGCGTCAAGTTGAGGGCGACAACCCGCACCGAGGCGGTGGTCAATGCAGTTAAAGGAAAGCTGATCAAGCCGTAGTAACTTTGACCTGCCGGCTACCGATCGGTAGCCGGCTATGGATCAGACTTCGATCAGGCTTCTACGCGGCGGGCGTTTTTTGCTGCCCAGCGGTAAAGCCCAAAGACCACGACAGCACCGATGACCAATGCAACAACCATGGTTTCTGCTTCGCTCATGCTATTGGCAATCGCTAGTGGCTCACCTTTGCCCGATAGGACGATCAGCCCGGCGAGTGCAACGTTGAACAGGCTCTCGCCGACGATGAAGCCGGACATGATCAACACGCCCAGGCGCTTGGCGGTTTCGCCCCAGCTTTGTTTTGCGACGGCGCGCTCGAAGAACCAGCCGGTGACGGCACCAATGACGACCGGCAGGGTGACGGCACTGGGCAGGTAGATCGCCAGGCCGACGCCCAGCGGCGGCAGGCTGTAGCGGCCGTTGCTGGATTTCTTGAGAATAAAATTAATCAAAACCAGCCCGAGCCCGAGCAGTGCACCGTACATGATCAGATCCCAGCGCAAGTCGCCGCCGATGACACCCTTGGCGAGCGTGGAAATCAAGGTCGCCTGGGGCGCATCCAATGGCTGACTGGAAATCGCGTTCAGGTTCGGGGCTCCGGCAAAACCGTTCGCATGGTTGAGCAACTCCAGCACCGGCGGTACCACCACGGAACCGGCGGCGACACCGATCAGCAAGCCAACCTGTTGCTTCCAAGGCGTGGCATCGACCAATTGGCCGGTCTTCAGATCCTGCAGATTGTCATTGCCTATCACCGCTACTGCCAGCACGACGGTGGTGACGAACAGCGCGAAGGCAACCAGCGCGTGGCTGACTTCCGGTCCGATCAGGTGGCGTCCGATCGCGCCGACGCTGAGGGCCGCACCCAGGATCGTCAAGATGGCGATGCCCGATACGGGTGAGTTCGACGAGCCGATCAGGCCTGCCATGTAGCCGCATACGGCAGCGGCAAACATGCCGGCTATCAAGACGTAGGCGATGCCGACCGCGACCAGAGGTACGGTCAGGCTTTCCAGCACGCCATCTTGCAGAAAGCTGGCCAGTAGCCAGCCGGTCGGCACCATCGAGATCAGGACCACCAGCCCAACGATGAAAATCGGCAGATCCTGCTCCGAGCGTGGGATATCGGTATGCTGATCCTTGGCGCGACGCGATGCTTCCATGGCAGACTTAAGGCCGCCGATAACCGGTTTAGCCAAGCCAGCCAGTGTGACAATTGCCGCAGCGCCAATTGCGCCGGCACCCATCATGCGGACGTCCGTTTTCCAGAACTTCAGCGCATGTGCGGTTGCCGACAGGTCCGGCATCGGGTGCATGGTGGTCAGAATCGGAACCAGGATGCCCCAGGCGATAACCAGGCCGGTGAGCATCGCGATGCCGACCGTGATACCCATCAGATGGCCGGCACCGATCAATGCGAGCGAGCTTGAAGCGCCAATTCCGGTCGCGCCATTGCCGACACGGAAGTAGACCGACATCTCGCCGGCCATCACTTTGACAGCAGCACCAGCCGCATACAAGGCCGAAGCAACACTGCCCCAGATGACCGCCCACAGACCGGCCTTGCCTTCAGCCGCGCCGGCACGCGACGACATGCCGACCTTCAGCACTTCAGCCGCCGCCACACCTTCAGGATAAGGAAGGTCGGATTGCGACACCAGTGCGCGCCGCAGCGGCATGGTATACATCACACCCAGCACGCCGCCAATGGCGCAGGCGCCGAAGGTGGGCCAGAACGGGACGTGCACCCACCACCCTATCATCAGCAACCCGGGCAAGACAAAAATCACCGAGGCAAGCGTTCCGGCCGCCGAGGCGATAGTCTGGACGATATTGTTTTCCTGGATCGAGGCATCCTTGAAGGCGCTCAAGAGGGCCATGGAAATCACCGCCGCCGGGATCGACGTGGCGAACGTGAGGCCGACTTTCAGGCCCAGGTAGACCTGCGCTGCGGTAAAGATCAGGGTAATGAGAACGCCTAGGATTATTCCCCGTAGCGTGATTTCTTTTGGTGTAGATGGTGAAGCTATGCTCATCTCCAGCACTCCGGTTGGTTATTCGGTTTATTGTTATAAATGAAATATCCCGCGATAGCCGGCCTACGCGCAAATCCATACGATGGTCGGCAATTGCGGGAAAGTGCTGATTGTATCTGTTGGAATAAGTGTTTGCAGTACGATTTGATGCAATCGGCCGTATTTGAGGTGCGCTGACGCAATCCAACGGCCACTGCGCCTGGTTGGTCGCTTCACCGACAGCCCGGAAGCCGCATTAGGGCTTGGGCGGCGCAAGGATTGCCCGCCTGATGTTTGCCAGCGGCGCATTGTCATCAAATACCGTGTCGCCGTCCACCAGCGCTAGCCCCAGCTTTTTCCACAGGGCATCAAGATCCGGCGTCACTGGCTGGTTTGCCATTTCGCGATACAGGTCCGTCAATACATGGGTTCCGGTTGCGGCATCGCCGGTTTGCAGCACATTCAGTATGCTGCGCTCCACGGTTATCCCGCCGCTTTCACGATCAATTGCCCGCAGCGCCTGTTGCAAGCCGTAGCGATTAGTCGTTTGCTCGCGCAGGCGGACATCCGCCAACAAGCAAAACAATGCACCGCCCCAGTAAGTGCGGCCCCAGGTATGCGTATTGTCCAATCCCTCATCGCCGGCCTGCGGCAAACCCTGATGCAGGTCGTGTAGCAGGTCGCCCCAGACTTTCTCGGCACTGAGGCTGCCGGCTTGCGCCCGCGCTATCGGCTCCACATAGGTGGCGATCCCTTCTTCCAGCCAATGGTGGCGCCGCGGCAGCAGCGGCAGGGCCAGATGCACCATCTCGTGAACCAGAATCCAGTCGCGCGCCAGAGCATCGGCGTCCGCCGCTTGCCCGATTCCCACGCGGATCACGGGCTTGCCTTCGCCATAGGTCACTCCTTGACTGATTTGATCGCCGGGTGTCGGTGTCAGCACCAGTTCCAGTTGCGTCACCGGAAAACGGCCGTAGTAGGTTGATACGGCATTCGCATCGCTTTTTACCCAGTCCACAAGTGCCGCCCTGGATAACGTCATTTGCCCAGGCGCAAGCACCAACCGAATACTGGCACCGGCGACTGTAAGGGTTTGCACGTTGCCTTGGTCGCTGGCAACACTTGTTGATTCGTGTATTTGCTGCCCCGGACAATCCGACGCCAACAGCATCAGGCAAAGCAATAGTTTTGACAATGGCGTTTTCATAAACCCTCGCTGTTTGTTTGGCGCTCTCAAGCCCACGTCAAATTCGCTAGCTGCTGGCGAAGTTGTTTTTCATATTCCTACAATATTCCCTAATGCGAAACGTCTTCAGTTTCATGGTACCGCAGAATGGAGCGACTTGACGTCGGTGCAGGTCGGAGGAATTTCCGCGACAGTTCTTCGTGAGAGTACGAAGCTCGGAAGCCTCACAGCCCGAATTCTTACGGCGTGCCATGTCCCTTCAAATTTCACTAAAAGGTTTGAATGATGAATATCGATTCCGTGGAAAATTTTCTTCGCGACGCTCGAATTGGCAATGGCCCGAGCCCGCTTCGCGACGCGCAGATCAATGCTGTAATCGATCGTGTCTGGTTTTCGCAGCGTTATCCGGCCGACGGCGGCCCGCGCGCCAACCCGGATTGTGATCCTGCCGATTATGCGGAGTATGGCTTCTCTATATTTCCAGCGCAAGGCGATCTGATCTATCTGCTTTGCCGCGCCATGGGCGCGACCAGGGTGGTCGAGTTCGCGACATCCGTTGGATTCTCGACACTCTATTTCGCGGCAGCAATGCGCGACAATGGTGGCGGCAAAGTCATCGGTTCCGAACTGGTTCCGTCAAAGGTGGCGGCCGCCAGGCACAATCTCGTCGAAGCTGGACTGGCCGATTATGTGGACATTCGGGAGGGCGATGGTCGCCAGACGCTGAGAGACCTCGGCGGTCTCGTCGATTTCGCTCTGATTGACGGCTGGCCGCTCGGCTCGGGACCATCGCTGGCGCGGCAAGTCATCGAGATCGTGGCCCCGCAACTCAGGATCGGAGGCTACGTGATGAACGACAACGGTGAGCCGGATTACATCGAATTCATTCGTGATCCCGCAAACGGTTTTTTGTCCGTCACGCTGCCCATCAAAGGGGGAACCGAGCTCTCCGTTAAAATTTCTTGATCAAAATCGGAATCAAGAAGTCAGGCAATCCAGCGTGCATTCCTGAGGTATCTCAGGAATGTGCAGTACTGTCATGTGGCGTCCGCGTTACTGAAGTGGGAAAATGCGTCGAATCTATGCTCGCGGCGCAAATTGCAGGGCGACCGAATTCATGCAGTAGCGCAAGCCGGTCGGCTGTGCTCCATCGTCGAATACATGACCGAGATGGGCATCGCAGAGCCGGCATGAGATAGCGTCTCGTTGCATGCCGAAGCTGCTGTCGGCGGCGGCGCTATCCTGGCGGGACAGGCATGGGAAGTGATTGGGCGTTACCGGGAAATCGAGAGAATAGAATCGCGATGGAATCAGAGGCCAGGGAACTGGCCTCCTTGATTTACGCTTCCCGTGCTTCCAGTTCCGCCATCTCAGCATCGCTGAAGACCCTGGATCTGGTATGGAACGCTTTCCCTTCTGGCCCTTCGAGGGAAAACGTACCGCCGTGGCCTTCGATCACATCGATAATGAGCTGGGTGTGTCTCCAGTATTCGTATTGCGCCTTGCCGATATAGAACGGGCTGCCGCCAATTTCACCGAGGAAGACATCGCCTGCGCCGATGGTAATTTCGCCGGGCAAGTAGCAATTTGCGGCGCTGTTGTCGCAACATCCGCCTGATTGGTGGAACATCAATTTGCCGTGTTTGTTCTTCAGAAACGCGATCAACTCCAAAGCCGCTTCCGTGGCGATCACTTTTTCAACCATGTTGCGCTCCGTTAAAAATCGGGGCGGCCCCGGACCGCCCCATTGATTGGATCAGACTGGCGTTACTTTTGCCTCAGAAGAAGCCAAGCTTGTTTTCACTATAGCTCACCAGCAGATTCTTGGTTTGCTGGTAGTGATCGAGCATCACTTTGTGCGTTTCGCGTCCGATGCCTGATTCCTTGTAACCGCCGAACGCTGCATGGGCAGGATAGGCGTGGTAGCAGTTGGTCCAGACACGGCCCGCCTTGATCGCGCGACCCATGCGGTAGGCCACGTTGCCGTCGCGGCTCCACACACCTGCGCCCAAGCCATACAAGGTATCGTTGGCAATTTCCAGGGCCTGGGCCTCGTCTTTGAATGTAGTAACAGCGAGCACCGGACCGAAGATTTCCTCCTGAAAAATACGCATCTTGTTATGGCCTTTGAACAGGGTCGGCTGGATGTAATATCCGCCCTCCAGATCGGAGCCGACCTTGGCTTTGTCACCGCCGCAAAGCAATTGGGCGCCTTCCTGCTTGCCAAGATCGAGGTAGGACATGATCTTGGTCATTTGTTCTTTTGATGCCTGCGCACCGAGCATGGTGTCGGTGTCTAGCGGATTGCCTTGTTTGATCGCCGCTACGCGTTGCAGGGATCGTTCCATGAAGCGATCATAGATCGATTCGTGTATCAATGCACGCGAAGGACAGGTGCAGACTTCACCTTGATTGAAGGCAAACAGCACCAAGCCTTCAATTGCCTTGTCGAAGAAACTGTCGTCCTGTTTTGCCACATCGGCGAAGAAGATGTTCGGCGATTTTCCACCCAGTTCCAGTGTCGCTGGAATCAGGTTGTTGGCAGCAGCCTGGGCGATCACACGTCCGGTGGTGGTCGAGCCTGTGAATGCAATCTTGGCGATCCGCTTGCTGGTTGCCAACGGCAATCCTGCCTCGCGGCCATAACCGTTGACGATGTTCAATACACCCGCCGGCAACAGATCGGCGATCAGGTCGGCCAGAATGAGAATGCTGATCGGCGTCGATTCCGCCGGCTTCAAGACCACGCAATTGCCGGCGCCAATGGCCGGTGCGATCTTCCAGGCCGCCATCAGGATCGGAAAATTCCATGGAATGATTTGGCCGACCACGCCTAGCGGTTCGTGGAAATGATAGGCAACGGTATTGTCGTCGATGTCGCTTAGTCCGCCCTCTTGAGCACGCACGCATCCGGCAAAGTAACGAAAGTGATCGACGGTCAGTGGAATGTCGGCGTTGAGGGTTTCACGGATTGGTTTGCCATTATCGACGGTCTCGGCATAAGCCAATAGTTCCAGATTGGCTTCGATACGATCGGCAATCTTGAGCAAGATATTGGAACGCTCGGCAGGCGGCGTCTTGCCCCATTTGACAGCTGCTGCATGTGCGGCGTCGAGCGCGAGTTCAATATCTTCTGCGCCGGAACGCGCCACGCGCGTGTAAGGCTTGCCGTTGATCGGGCTGATGACATTGAAGTAATCGCCCCTGGTAGGGGCAACCCATTTGCCGCCAATGAAGTTGTCATATTGGGCTTTGAATTGGATCTTGGCGCCGGCGGCGCCGGGTGCGGCGTAAATCATCGATGTCTCCTTTTTGGGATTTTGGATATAAAGTACTGCATCAACCAATCAGCATGAGATATGCCAGCGATTGCGGAAATTACGGTAACGCCAACTTGTTGATTTTCCTGACATTCTCGAAAGCAATTCGGAAAACTGTCACGCGGGAACCTGTAACTTCGAAGAAACCTGTCCCCATTTGACACAGTAGCCGCATAATCGGCGAGTTGGCATTGCGTCGAACCGTCTGAGACGTATACTGTCAAAAATACTGTCAAAACTATAAATCTGATCCGTTCGTAAGCTAGAATCTGGCCGGAGGAGACAAGATGACTTCAAGAGAGGCTGGCAGCGCTTTGCGCCACGCCCGTCATGCGCTGATTCAGCGTGGCGAGGTGGCTGCTGGGCTGATCGATGACTTGGTTGCTCGTTCCTGGCAGCGCTGTCTTCAGAATGGGCTCGCTCCTGCCGGCCGTTTGCCGGATGTACCCCATCTATCTGCTGCCGAACTCAGTCGCGCCGTGGAGCGTGAACACGAGCTGATTGCCAATGCCCGACCGGTGATGGAATACGTATTCACGCAGACGCGCAATTCGGGCAGCATGGTGGTTCTTGCCGATGTCCGCGGCATGCTGTTGCAATCGCTTGGCGACCTGGACTTTTTGGATCGCGCCAATCGTGTCGCATTGACGCCGGGTGCGTCCTGGAATGAACGCCATCGTGGCACCAATGCGATCGGGACTGCGCTTGCGGAGAATATGCCAGTGGTAGTTCACGGCGGCGAACATTATCTGCAGCGCAACGGTTTTTTGACTTGCGCAGCGGCACCCATCGTTTCCCCCGATGGCCGCCTCTTGGGCGTGCTTGACATTTCCGGCGAGCAACGGAGCCGGCATCCCCATACATTTGGTTTGGTCCGGGCAGCGGCCCAGATGATCGAGAACCGGCTGTTCGATCTGCACCACGGTGACGGATTGCGTTTGCGCTTTCACACACTGGCGGAAGGTATCGGCACAGTTGCGGAAGGTGTGGCGGCATTATCAGAGGACGGCTGGATTGTCGGCGCCAACCAGGCCGGATTGGCGTTGCTGGGCCTTGCCCCAAGAGACTTGGGCGCAATGCCACTAGTGCGCGTGCTTGGAATTCGGGTGGGCAATCTGATTGATTGGGCCATGCGTCGGCCAGGAGAGTCGCAACTGATTGAACGCGCCAACGGCGGCCGCTTGTTTGTCCGGGTCGAAGCCGGCCGGCGACCATTAAAGACAACCAAGGCAACTGTCAATGTCGAGCAGGTTCCTCCGGCGGATGCGTTGACGAGACTGGATACCGGTGATGCCAGCATGCACGAAGCAGTCGAACGCGCGCGGCGCGTGCTTGGCAAATCCATCGCTGTTCTCATTCAAGGTGAATCGGGCGTTGGAAAAGAATTGTTCGCCAAGGCCATGCATGATGCAGGGCCTCGCCGTGAGAAGCCGTTTGTTGCATTGAACTGCACCGAATTGCCGGAGTCTTTAATTGAAGCCGAACTGTTTGGGTATGAGGCAGGAGCGTTCACAGGTGCGCGGCGCAATGGGGTGCGGGGGCGCATTCGCGAGGCGCATGGAGGAACGCTTTTCCTTGATGAGATCGGCGACATGCCCTTGAGCCTTCAAGGCCGTCTTCTTCGCGTCATACAGGAGCGGCAGGTGACGCCGCTCGGTGGCGGCAAGGCGGAACCTGTCGATTTCGTGTTATTGTGCGCCACCAATCGATATCTGAAATCAGAAGTTGAGGCCGGCCATTTCCGTACGGACCTTTACTACCGCATCAACGGATTGACTTTAACGTTACCGGCGCTGCGCGACCGCAGCGATTTCCAAATCCTGATTACTCAATTCGTCGAAGAGGCCGCGCCTGGGCGCGGCGTATCGCTGGAATCGGACGTATTGGAAGCTTTTCGCGACTTCAATTGGCCAGGCAATCTGCGGCAACTCGCCAACGCGATAAACACCGCCTGCGCACTGCTCAGCGACGATCGGGTCAGAATCGGATTTCACGATCTTTCCGAAGATCTTAGCGAGGAGTTACGCAAGTTGCCGCCAAAGCCGAATCCATTCCCAACGACGGAAAACTTGCGCGCCTTGTCAGATTCGGTGATCGAGCACGCTGTACATTCGTCCGGTGGGAACATGTCGGACGCTGCCCGACGACTGGGCATAAGCCGCAACACGCTGTATCGACGGATAAAGCATAGCAATCTGCGTCTGCGATAGACGGGGGTGACATGCTTGCTCTACGCGACTGAAGTCTGCATCAACACCTTTTATCTGATGCTTAACACAGGGCTTCAACATATCGCTGATCGACCTGCGTGCAATAGCTTGCGCAAGCCAGTCTGGCGGCGCTTGCGGCCGCATGCACCAGCATTTCGGCATTGGCATGCAGGCACATCGATACAATGATCGATGGCGGAATCGGATGCACCGGCAACTCGACGAATTCCCCGCTGACCAGGTAATTGGAAACAAACAGGCTGGGTATGGCGGCGATGCCGTAACCGTCTTGCACAAGCTGCACGATGGCGGCAACCGATGGCGAGCAGGTGATGCGGGTTTGCTCCAGCGGGATGCCGACCTGGTTGGCCAGGCTTTCGACGATTTCTTCCAGCATCCGTTGTGGCGCCGTGCCGCGCCCAAAGGTCAGGATCGGATGTTCCAGCACGCGCTTGATCAAGCCCTCCTTGCGCGAAGACAACAAGCCTTTTCGGGCAATCCAGCGTACCGGGTAAATAGCCAGCGCGTCGGATACGATTTCGCTGCTGTTGATGCCTTCCACCCGGATTACCAAGTCAAGTTCACGGGCGCGTAATCGCTTCTCCAACACGGTGCTCATGTCCACCGTCAAGTCGATTTCAAGTTCAGGATAACTGGCGTTCAACTGTCGCACATAGTGCGCCAGCCAGCTATGCACCACCGACTCGATTACGCCCAGGCGCAAGCGCCCGCGCACCACGCTTTCCTTGCGCGCCGCATTTTGCAAGCGGCGTGTTGCATCCAGCACCGATTTCGCATAGCTTAACAAGTACTCGGCGTTGGCTGTAAGGCGAAATTCCTTCGACGTGCGATCAATCAATTCCGTCTGTAATTCATCTTCCAGGCTCTTGATTCGCAGCGAGATCGCCGCCGGCGTGGCGTGCAAGGCCCGGGCGGTTGCACGAAAGCTGCGCAATTGCGCCAGTGTTACAAATGTTTCGATAAATCGTGTATTCACAGCGATATCGCAGTCTGGTGACTAGACAAGAATATCTTAACTTTAGCACGTTGGTTTTGAATATAGATTAAATAAAACTATACACCCATGAATATAAAAACTAGATGGCAACAAATTTTAATCGGGCCTATTCTTATTGCATCACCGTTACTTCATGACCAGCGAGTGCACTCATGACACCCAATCAACTACGACAACAAGTGCGAGACGGCCAGTTTCGACTCCCCACCGCAGGTTACTGCGGCGACTTTGCCCAAGCCAATCTGGTGATACTTCCCGCAAGTTACGCCAACGATTTCTTGCGCTTTTGCCAACGCAATCCCAGGGCATGCCCGCTATTGGGATTTAGCGAGCCAGGACGCTGGGATATCCCGGCGCTTGGCAAGAACATCGACTTGCGCACCGACGTGCCGGGTTACTACGTCTACCGCGACGGTGAAATGGTCGAGGAAAGAACGTCGCTAGGGCCGATTTGGCAAGACGACTTCGTGGCATTTGCGATCGGTTGTTCGTTTTCCTTTGAGCAGATGTTGATGCACGCCGGGATTCCGCTGCGGCATGTCGAGCAAAAGAAAAATGTCGCGATGTATCGCACCAATATCGGCAATGAAAGCGCCGGGCCGTTTGGCGCCAGCATGGTGGTCTCGATGCGCCCGATGAAAGCGCAAGACGCGATCCGGGCGATCCAGATCACCAGCCGTTTCCCAAAGATACACGGCGCCCCGGTACATCTTGGCGATCCGGCGCTGATCGGCATTGCCGACATAAGCCGCCCTGACTATGGCGATGCTGTCGAGATATTGGCAGATGAGTTGCCGGTGTTCTGGGCCTGTGGCGTGACGCCGCAAGAGGCTATCCGCAAGGCACGCCTGCCATTGGTGGTGACGCACAAACCGGGTTACATGCTGGTGACCGATATCGCCAATTCGACTCTAGCCGTGTTTTAACCAATCGAGAGAACGAACAAGCAAAGCAAGCGCCGCAAACGATAGAAAATGACCGCGAACGACCGAATACAGGTCGACCATAACGATATACGACAAGAGGAGAAACGCATGAATAATCCGGCACCAGCAGTTCGAACCGGGCAGCAAGACGAAGGAGGATTTTTTTCCTGGTTTTTCGTCCTGACGACGAAGGAACGTCGCACATTCTGGAGTTGCAAAGCCGGCTACGCGCTCGATGCCATGGATACCCAGTTCCTGAGTTTCGTCATCCCGACGCTGATCGCCACCTGGGGCATCTCCAAAGGCGATGCGGGATTGATTGGCACTGTCACCTTGCTGACCTCGGCAGTTGGCGGCTGGATCGCCGGGATCTTGTCGGACCGTATCGGACGTGTGAAAACGCTGCAACTGACGATTTGCTGGTTTGCCTTCTTTACCGTCCTGTGCGGCTTGACACAAAACTTCTCGCAATTGCTGGTGGCGCGGGGATTGATGGGTTTTGGCATGGGTGGCGAATGGACGGCTGGCGCGATCCTGATGGGCGAAGTGATTCGCGCCAAGGATAGAGGCAAAGCGGTCGGCATGGTGCAAGCCGGTTGGGCGATAGGCTGGGGCGTGTCGGCCTTGCTGTATACGCTGATGTTTTCGCTGCTACCGCACGAATTGGCATGGCGCATCTTGTTTTTGATCGGCATATTGCCAGCTTTATTCGTCATTTTCATCCGTCGCTTCGTCGACGAACCGGAATTGTTTGTCGCGCAACAACGCAAGCAGATAAAGTCTGCAGAGAGCTCCTCCTTTACCGAAATTTTTGCGCCTGGCATGATCACCACCACCCTGCGCGCAGTGCTGCTGACCACTGGCGCCCAAGGCGGTTATTACGCGATCAATACCTGGCTGCCAACCTTCCTGAAGACCGAACGCCACCTGACTGTGCTGGCCACCGGCGGTTATTTGGCAATGGCGATTTTTGGATCCTATGTCGGCTATATCGTCAGCGCGTTTCTCACGGACTATTTGGGACGCAAGAAAAATTTCATCCTGTTTGCATTGGGTTCGCTGTGCACCGCGCTCCTGTACATGTTCCTGCCGATTACCGACACCGCGATGCTATTCCTGGGCTTTCCGCTGGGGTTCTTCATTTCCGGTGTTTTCAGCGGCATGGGAGCCTTTCTCACGGAATTATATCCAACGCGCATTCGCGGGTCTGGACAAGGGTTTTGCTATAACATGGGTCGTGCCATCGGCGCCTTGTTCCCGTTCCTGATCGGCGTGGCCAGCAAGGACGTGCCATTGGGCGAATCCATCGGCATGTTTGCCGCAATCGCATATGGTTTGATGATACTCGCCGCAATATCGCTGCCGGAAACACGCGGCAAACAACTCGAAGCCTGAGAGATATACCGCTGTCGTAAACTATAAGCCACAAAACGAAAGCCCACTTTCATTGACCCCAGGAGATCGAAAATGAAAAAATTCCTCAACCTACTCGACCATGTCGCGCTCGGCCTTTCCGTGTTGCTGTTTGCATTCGGAACATGCACGTCAGCCAGCGCCGCTGATAAAGGCACCGCCGATGAAGCGGTGGCAATGGTCAAGAAAGCGGGAGATTTCCTGAAGAAAAATGGCAAGGAAAAAGCCTTTGCCGAATTCAACAACCCGAACGGCGGATTTGTCGACCGC
>Ga0302315_10001393_pt1 | contig 24419 bp, 21 predicted proteins | sample III_Palsa_N3_1_FD_200532 | JGI IMG/M metagenome (GOLD analysis project Ga0302315, IMG submission 200532) | Peat permafrost microbial communities from Stordalen Mire near Abisko, Sweden - III_Palsa_N3_1 | ecosystem: Environmental > Terrestrial > Soil > Palsa > Peat permafrost | place: Sweden...
AAGATCATGTAATGTGGTTATGCCACATATCATGCATATATAGCTATAGGCACATGTTGGGCGTGTATTCAGTCTTTGCGACCATGGGAGCACGGTGACTAGCGTCCGATCACATTTCAAATCGATCGTTTGGGAGTGCATCAATGCGTATTGGAAATTCAGTAAGTCGGTTTTGCGTTGCCGGATTGTTCACCCTGGTCGTGGCAAGCTGTGCCACCAAAGAACAAATCCCAACCGAGCGATTGAAAGACTATGCACTCCTGGTGCCGCGACAGAATAACAATTCGATCATCAGTGAAATCGACGGCAGGAGCCCGGGACTGTCCTTGTCCGGCGCTACTGTCAATATGCAGCCCGGGCGCCACACGGTGGAAACCACCTCTTGCTTCGGCGGAACGAATACTTGCAAACCGGACACCTACACATTCGAAGCGCAGTCCGGCATGGCGTATGTATTTCGAAATCCGTCTGTTGTCGAAGTATATGATCGCTTCAACATGGACAAGCCGCGAGTCGGCTATTTGCACGATGCCGACAGCCGGGTGTTCGTCAATGATCGGGAATATGCTGCCTTACAAGACAAGTCGATGCGGCAGGTTATCGATGCCGGACTAGCGGTGAGCGAGCAGCGCAAGCGCAATCTCCCCCTAGTTCGCAAGATCGGCGCGCGAATTTGCCAGGAACGCAATCCTGGGATCATTTACATTGGCTATGTCGAGGCGATAGCAGAAGAAAAGGTGCAGATCCGTGTCGCCGATGCACAGCTTAAGGGGAATCCGGCCATACGCCCTGGAGGATTTTCACCTACAATCATTTGGGACTCGCCGATGCAATGGGATCTTTGTGAATGATCGGTTAAGAGTAAGTCGGTGGAGCAAATTGGTGCGCATCCGCATGCATACTCGCCATGAAGACATTTGAACTCGTACTCACCGAGACCTTGTCCGAGATCACGTGTGATCGTTGCAAGGCTGTTTTTGTAAGCGGAGATCAAGCCTGGTACGAAATCCAATCGATTGAGTACGTCGCCGGCTACGGCTCCATCTTCGGCGACGGTAACACGGTATCCATTGACCTGTGTCAGGAGTGTTTAAAACAAACTCTTGGACAATGGTTGCGTGTAGAGCCCCACAGGCGATTTGCGAAAGCCGGTAAAATTTCCGAGCGTACTATCGAAGCCTTGCGCCATAATGTTGAAAAAGCTGTCTCGTCACACAATGACCAACCGGATGATCCAGAATAATTGATTCGAGTAGCTTGAGCTTGGAAATAAGCCGCGATTTTGCTGGCGCAATGCAGCCGCGAAAGGAATTTTGGCCGGTATGCAACGATACTCTCACGCGGACGGCAATTCAGTTCATCGAAAGGAGCGTAGCCTTGAAAATTTCTTCCTCGGCAAGAAAATCCAAAAAGCTAAGGGCCTGGGTTGGCAACGACAAGGGCTCATCACCAGACGCAGATCGCTCGATGCGAATAAGTAAGGCCTCGGCATACCTGGATGCGACGAGAATGCAATTTGCGCTCAACGTTGCCGCTGCCTCAGCTCGTCTCGTTGGCACAGAACGCGGCGCGTTGGCAGGTCCAATTGCACGTTCGCTTCCGCATGGCGAAGATTGATGCATCGAGAAAGATTCAAACAAAGACACGATTCGCGCCCAAATTTGGGCCAAAAGTTACGTGGGGCGATGCTAGCGGCAACGCCGGCGACGACTCTCGTCGCGGGGAAGAAACCGTAGCGCAGGGTGGTGGCAGATTGCGACGATGAAACGGGAGATGAGCAATCTGCGAGTGCAATACAAGACTTTCGAGCAGATCTTTGGTCAGGACGCATTGCTCCGGGTGCTGGCCAAAGCGTATCTTGCGAAGCTTCTGGAGAACGAGGCCATCTAGCGCTACCCGCAACTGCACGAGCCCGGGAGCGTATGCAGAATTCGAAACCATCGTGCAGATGGTTTCAATTGATTAATAAGCCTGCATCACCAAATTCGCTAACGAAGAAGGCGAGTCTCTCCGATTCGCCCCCCATCGTCCAAAAAGTATGCTAGAGACTATGAAATAGTTGTTTATTGGACAAAAATTGTCAAGAAATTGCAAAAAATAATTGTCTTTTTATCTGTATTTATATACAGTATTCCGTTTCCCTAGCTTCACCGTTTCGCTCATGGCAATCCTTGACAGCTTTTCAAATGAATGCAACGCAGCGCCTGACAGTTATTCCACTTTTGTAGGGAAATAGAATGCAAGCGATTGACTTATTTAGCGGTGCCGGCGGAATGTCAACCGGAGCAGCGATGAGCGGGATAAATGTGCGTTACGCCGTAGAAATGGATCCATTCGCGGCTGCGACATTTGCATTGAATCATAAAAATGCGACTCTCTTTGATCGCGATATTAGAAAAGTAAAAAGCAGCGACTTTGCTTCGCTAAACCGCAATGAGCCAGTTGTTTTATTTGGTGGCCCCCCGTGTCAGGGATTCTCCACATCCAATCAAAAAAACAGAGATTCCGAAAATTTAAATAATTGGCTGTTTCGCGAGTATGTTCGGCTCGTCCGCGAAATGAAGCCGGATTGGGTCGTATTTGAAAATGTGAAGGGTTTGATCGAGACTGAAAACGGATATTTCCTGGATGCGGTGCTCAAAGGGTTTAAGAATGCAGGGTATACGACTAACCATTTTGTTCTGAATTCTGCCGATTATGGTGTGCCGCAAAGAAGAAACCGACTTTTTATCGTCGCATCGTTACACGGTCTGAAAATCGATGCTCCCGAGCCAACGGTTACTAAGCATGTCAACGTAGCTCAAGCCTTTAAGGATTTGCCAGAATTGGAAAATGGAGATGCGCCAGACGAGAAGGAATATTCCACGCACGCGCGCACCGAGTATGCAAAAGCCTTACGTGGGGCACTTAAGAGGTGCACGAGCAATCTTGTAACGAACAACGCACCGCACATCGTTGAACGATATAGCCATATTCCACAGGGTGGAAATTGGGAGGACATTCCCAAAAAACTTATGAAAAATTACACCGATGTAACCCGGTGCCATACAGGAATTTATCGACGTTTGAAGGAAAATGAGCCCTCGGTAGTCATTGGCAATTTCCGTAAAAATATGCTGGTGCATCCGTGGAAAGACCGCGGCCTGTCGGTTAGAGAAGCTGCTCGGCTTCAATCCTTTCCGGATTCGTTTAAATTTGCAGGATCGATAGGTTTTCAGCAGCAGCAAGTTGGCAATGCTGTGCCCCCCATATTGGCGAAAGCGGTATTTGCAAAAATACTGATGCATGCATAAGACGACATTAACTCGGAGAGTTACATGGGACGAATAGTGGTACCTGAAGCAGAGGATATTCTTGACAAAGAATTCCAGGTATTAAACAAGGGCTTCGTTCGGCTTGTCGACTATATGGGCGGCGATGCTCGAATTGTTCAATCGGCCCGCGTCTCTTATGGAGACGGAACCAAAACTGTTCGAGAAGACGCCGCTCTCATTAGTTACCTCTTAAAGAACAAACATACCTCTCCTTTTGAGCAAGTTGTGTTCACTTTTCACATCAAAGCTCCAATTTTCGTTGCACGTCAGTGGGTTCGACATCGGACCGCTCGCATGAATGAAATATCGGGGCGATACAGTGTAATGGCCGACGAGTTTTATGTCCCCGAGAAGGATGACATTCGACCGCAGAGTAAATCAAATAAGCAAGGGCGGTCCGATGACGTCCTCAGTGAAAATATCAAAAACGAGTTTCTTGTTTCACTGGAGACCGATCAAGCAGGGTTATATGCGAACTACGAAGGCTATTTGAAACATGACATCGCTCGTGAGTTGGCTCGCGTAAATTTGCCGCTCAGCCTTTACACGCAGTTCTATTGGCAAATTGATTTGCACAATCTATTGCATTTCCTGAAATTAAGATTAGATCCGCATGCGCAAAAGGAAATTCGCGTTTACGGTGACGCACTTGCACAATGCGCTAAAGTCGTAGCGCCACTTGCATACAAGGCTTTCGAAGAGCATATTCTGAATGCAGTGACCTTGTCAGAAAGTGAAATTTCGGAAATTCGTAAAACAATCATGACAATCAGTGATGCCGGCGCAAATCTTTCTGATGCACTTAAGCAAAAATTTCAATTAGAGTAGCGGTTAAATTGAAATTCCTGATAGTGGTGCGGGCATGATTTAGAAAAATTTTCTATTAAAACTACGAGGGTGTACAGATTTTTCATGGATGAAAACCTGCAACCGCTTGAGCAGTATGTTAAACAATTGCTCGAAGCCAGACCTAACGACTTACCGAATAGGACCGGTGGATATTGGCAGCGGTATGCACATTTAGTGGCGAGCCTTCGTGAACACGTCTATCCAAATGTGAATGCCGGCCTTGCTTGCCTGTCCAAATCGCCTGGCATCTACACCGATCATGGTGGCCACCACTTCGACGAAGTGGTGAGATATGCAGGACTACTACTTGCGCAACCTGACAAAAACGAACCACATGGACTAGATCCGTACGACCTGTATTTGTTACTTTGCGCAATCCGCCTGCACGATGCAGGCAATATTGATGGTCGTGAAGAACATGAAAGGCGCGTGTCAAACATACTCGGACAATATGGTGGCAACATCGCACACGACTCGACAGAGTTTGAATTGATTTGCAATATCGCCGAAGCACATGGCGGGTATAACATGTCCGGCGGGAAGGATACGATCGGTGCGCTACCACCGGACGATCTGCCAGTCAACGCGATTACCTGTAAGCCGCGCCACGTAGCTGCTATGGTGAGGTTTGCGGATGAAGTATGCGAACACCGAGGCAGAGCTGCAACACATCACATCCTGAACAATACGCTCCCAGAGGAAAACAAGCTTTTTCATTACTATGCCGCCAGCATAACTGGAGCTGTTCCCGATCGAAGGACGAAATCATTTAGGCTGTACTTTGCGATTGATACGCAGTATCTGTTTGAAAAATACTGGACTCCCACAAAGGATGATGGGACGCAAAGTCAAATATTCTTGATTGACGAAATACGCCACCGCCTTACAAAGCTTGATCGCGAACGAATTTACTGCAATCAATTTCTCGATCCTCGCTTGCAAACCAATCAGCTTGAAGTGCAAATACGTTTAATGAAATCGAGGCAAATTGGCAACGCTTCGGTCAAGGGCGAGGTTGAGAAATTTGAACTGAAGATTCCTCCACAAACGGGTTATCCGGAGTCATTAGGTTGGCAAAGTAATTACGAGGAACTAACAGGCGAAAAAATTGCAGAACGCGCCAATCAGGAGTGGAAATGAAAAGTAATCCCTTTACAGTTTCGTCTCCAGAAATGATGGACGCAGCGGAGATGCGGCGGCTATATGTGCCTCTAGCCGAAGACTTTGAAATCGATGATCCGGGTCATGTATTTGTACACGGACATCGAGGATGTGGAAAGAGCATGATGTTGCGATTGCTCGCACCGGATTGCAAATTTATCGAGCTAAACAAATCGCTTCAAGACCTACCATTCTTGGGGGTATATGCGACTATCAAGTCCACCGATTTGGATATTGCTGAATTTGAAAGAATAAAAAACCAATACGCTGGCATCGTATTGGCAGAGCATTCATTAAGCTTATTCCTCGCATCAAAAACGCTTCAGTCGTTGAGAGACCATACGGGTGATTGTCTAAAAGGTGAAACCGAAAGAAAAGAGTTAGATACTTTTTTGCAGACTTACGTATTCCAACGATTGCAACTTTCGACTCAAAGCACTTTGACTGAAGAGCAAAGGATTTCTGATCCATTGAAGCACGCTATTGATGCGATCGATTCAAAATACGGCGAGCTAATTGACTATTTTCGGCAGATCAGTCTTTCAGGAGAGGCCGAAGAGTACACGCCGTTTCGGGGCCGGGTTGTAGGCTATCGCGAATTCTTGTTTCCTCTTTGTTCCTCAATAACAAAATTAACTTGTATGCCCAGCGGTGTTCCACTATACATTTTGCTGGATGATGCAGACAATTTGAATTCCTTGCAAACACAGGTATTGAATACATGGGTTTCATATAGAACCGGCAAAGCAGTTTCATTCAAAATATCAACTCAGCTTGGTTACAAGCATTATCGGACGACGGGAAATCAGCGCATTGAAGCACCGCATGATTTCAAAGAAGTGAATATTTCCACTATTTACACGGGCGGCACTTCGAAGGGTGCTTACCCGAAATGGGTTGAAGACATTGTTTCCAAGCGTCTTTCTGGGCACGAGATTAGTGCCGATGCCAAGGTCTTCTTTCCGGTTTCGGAAGCGCAGGAAAAGGCAATTAATGCAATCAAGGAAAAATACAAAACGGATTGGGAAGAATCCGGGAAAGGCTATCGCCCTTCGGATGATGCCAGTCGGTACGCGCGGCCGGATTATATAAAAAGTTTGGTTGGTCCATCCAAACAGGGAAGCACGTATTTGTATGCAGGCTTTGAGCAGCTTGTGCATATCTCTTCTGGAATTATTCGCTATTTCCTAGACGATGCCGCATCTATGTATGCCGAAGAAGCCAAGCTCTTGCAGGTAAATTCAGGAGACAAAAATTTAGCAAAAGTATCTTTCATCAGACCCACTATCCAGGACCAAATAACAAGAGATAGTGCAGACGCTTTGATGATTGACAATTTGGACAAATTGCTTGGGGAAGCAGAGCTTGATCTTGAGAAATCGGCAACCAAAGACGACTTCAAACAACTTAGAAACCTGATTCAAGCGCTGGGTGGAATATTCCAGGCAATACTATTGTCTGACCGTTCAGAACGGCGAGTTTTTTCGATCGCTTTAAGCGATGTACCCGCAGAAGAAATCACCAGGATCCTTAAACTTGGGGTTAAGCACGGTTATCTTTATGATGGCGCGATCGGAAGTAAAGATGGACGTTGGAGAACGAGAAAATATGTAATGACACGACGTCTAGCGCCCACTTTCAAGCTAGATCCTACTGGATTTGCCGGTTATTTGTTCGTTACGTCAGATCTTCTTCGAACTGCGATACAAAATCCTGTCCGCGCAATACGGGAGTTTGAACAAAATCGGCTAGGCACAGTTATTGATGACAATCAACTGACATTGGAGCTCGAATCATGAACCAAAAGGTGTCAATTGTCGACCTTGAAGCTAAAATTGGCTCTCCGATTTCGTTGTTTATCGGGATGGGCAGTTTCGAATCTAGATGTCTAACGATTCTCACTGCCTTATCGAAAAGCACCAAGAGATTTCTGTTTTTCAAGAATGAGCAAGCGGGTGAAATAGCGGATAATAATTCGCAAAAAATGATGGCCATCGGTGGCGAAAAGGCGACTCCTATTGCAGTTGATCTGGATAAGCCTACAATAACAGCCGATGCATTTAAAGCGTCGCTGGGACATATTAAAAATGCGCCTGATGGCCAAGTGTTTGTTGACATTACAACATTTACGCACGAACAGTTGTTGATTTTTATTCGAGTCTTAAGTGAAGCGCAAATAGATAAGGAAATAATTTTTGGATATACCGGAGCGGAGCAATATAGTATTAATACCGATCCGGAAGATGTGTGGCTGTCCAAAGGAGTTTCACAGATTCGTTCGATATTGGGGTTTCCGGGGGAGTTTCTACCTTCGAAGAAGCTTCATCTAATAGTTCTTGTCGGTTTTGAACACGAGAGAGCAAAAGCGGTCATAGAAAGGTTCGAGCCGACGGTATTAACGTTGGGTATTGGGGAAGTCTCCCAATCGGTGTCAGCTGGGCACTACGCAACAAATCAGAAATTCTTTGACGAGGTAAAACGATTTGTAGATATGCGGACGAGTGTTTACTCGGCAATTGAGACTTTCCAATTTTCTGGAATCGACCCGATATTAACACGCGATATCGTATTGTCCCAGGTCGACAGAATTTCTGGTTGCAATACCGTCATCTGCCCTATGAACACAAAAATTTCTACTTTGGGAGTGGGATTGGCTGCCATCAAAAATAGAAGCCTTCAGGTTTGTTATTCGAGAGCCATTACCTATAATGAAATTGGATATTCAACGCCGTCTCAACAGGTCACACTTTTCAGAATTAATTTCGCCCAGTCTGCTTCCTAATAAGTCTTTCCGATCAGAGAAGCAATTTTTCCAGTTCCTCCGTTCGTCGGCAGTAATATTACCTGCACTCTTTGTCTTTGATGGTTAGCCGTTTAATAGCTAGCGAGGATGCACGTCAGAAGCTTTGAATCGCAGTTTTTCTAAGATCCTAACGGCAACATTTTGAGTTAGCTAGGCTTCAAGTTAAATTTGAAGTATCCAGGAATTGCCAGCGCCAGTTGAATATCCTGACACATTATAGCTCTGCGGTTCCGCATATATGGCTCGGACGGATCTATTCGCTTGGCAGGCAAGCATCGCGCCAAGCGACTGCAGCTTTGTTCCATATGTAGCCACCACAATATTGAAGTTACCCCCATATTGTTGAATAACTTCATTAATTTTGTCGCGAGTTTGAATGTAGTCGCGAGAATTAATAAAAGTAGCGTGTGTCAAATCGACTATGGAATCGTATTCGTTACCTATTTGTTCGATTATCGTATCAGATAGACGGGGCGAACCTTCTCGGTACTGTTCCGCGCCTTGGCCTATTAGAACAACTTTTTGCGGCTCCGAGTTTTTTATTGTGATATGAGCCCTCTCGTATTCATGCCCCACTATCAAGACAAGAAGTGTTTGTCGCTTTGTATTTTGGTACCCATTGAATCCTGGAATAGGAGAGATGCTTCGTACCCCTCGAGTTAGCCACCCGTCGTTACCAGATTCTGAGTCGTATCGCCCTGGTTCAGTGTAGAGAATAAATATGCCGATAATCGAATTTGTGCGGCGAATACAATCAAGGACACACCACATCCGATCTCGTGGAAAAGCTGAGATATCAACCAATACATTTTTAATACCGGCCACAATCGCTGCCTCTAAAAGCTTATGCAGTTGTTGAATCCATGAGATTCTATTCATTCGTTCAGCAGAAATCAGTTCTACTTTCGTTTTTGCAATCGACGTAAAAAATGTAATCAGGCGCTCGGTGCGCTCTGCATAGTCCTTGAGCATCAGAGTTTCTGAAGTTGCCAGTATACCAACGGCTTGAAGATCAACTGATTCAAAGTCAAGACGGGAGATTGCCTCAGCACGTGGCTCATAACTACTGTGGCAAACCAACATTAATGGTCCTGCCGGGAGGAAATTTTTTATTCCCCCACAGATTTTCTTTGGCGGCACGTCAAGTACACTCACAATAGACCCAGTTGATCGTCATTCGCAGATTTTCTGAACGCCATTTTCTCCAAGAACTTACTTGTGTCTTGGGAGGCCAGAACGAGAGTCTCGACGTCAATCTCATGTCGGCCTTGAAGTTTAGTGCCTATTCCAACATGTGGCACTAGCCGCCGATTGAGGAGAAATGTTGGTAATCTTTCACCTCCGGATTTACTTGGATAGTCGACTGATCGCGGTTGAAGAATTGATTCGCGAACGGCCACCTCCAACAACGCGCGGACAAAACTCTCAGATTGAATATCACCTTTCACAGCGATTGCAATAACTTCGGGATCTTTACTCTCGGAAAAAAGCCTAGCCGCAAAAAATTGTGAAAGACTATTGGCAAGATTTATAAGATCTTGACTGGTTACTTCGAATTTTCTCTTGGATAATGTGCTGATATCACCAGAGCTGCCAAGACTACGGAGCATATCCCTGGACCAATCTCGTATCGCCCGATTTTGATTTTGAGGCCCAATCTTTTTCCCAGAACCAGGTGTCCAATCTGCTGCCAGCGCGCTGTTAACTATCGCGCTCCCGATCTCGAGAAATTGACGAAAAATTCCTGACGACAAATCGATAATGGTCGATGGTCCCGCATACCTATGCTCTATCTTTTTTGATTTTAAATATCTGAAATATTTTGCATCTCCTTGCTTTTCCCAAAAAGTTTCAAAAGTCATAGGCTTAGCTCCTTTAGGAAGCGAATCGTATTCCAACCGCGCAACGGCCTTAACTTCCTTTCTGATTTTGTCACCGTGCTCCCACGTATTGAATAGTGTTTTAAAACTAAGCTCTTGGGGCCAACCTGCTCTCTGCATGCGCCTTCTACTGATTTCTTCTACCATACTCGCGTAATTTCCGTCGCCTGTATCTTGCTCCAGCCCCTTGTCAATCCAATTTAAAGGAATTAGGCTATAGTCATCACCGGACCGATAGGTACGTCCATCTCCTGCAACTGCTGATTTTCTGCCTTCTGACATAATCCCGAATTTGAAACAAACCAGTGAGTGATTCCGGATTGCGGCAGTCTTAAATAACGTCGCCTGCTGGTCGCCATTTAAAAGGTCAAAATCGTCAATTAGTAGAAAAAATGGGGCTTTAAGGGATAAATTATCTTTTACAATTTTTAGCAATGCTATCAGCGAATTTGACAGTGAGAGCCAAGGATTAAAGACGGTGACGGTACCTCCAGGAAGAGCGGATGCAACATGCTCGTCAATCGCCTCCAGCATGAAGTTGCATTCTTGGGCGACATATTCGCAAAAATCTTTGAACGTATCTATTGCAGGCAGGCTGGCCATTCTAAATTGGCGGGTAACGAATTTCTGAATTCTCGCCCCTTCAACGGTTCCTAGGGAATTTTTATCCTGTAATAGTTGGAGAGATTCGAATAGTTTACAAACGATAAATACGACAAGACGATGAGCAAACAGCGCCTCACACCTTTCCTTCGATTGAATTGCATCGTAGTCAGATCGGTTCATGCCGGCGTTTGACAAGCAGCAATACACTCCGAACGGAAGGTTTTTCTCGTTTAGGTGGTTAATGATCGGGGTGTCATTCACAGATTGTGCCAAGGAATATTGCACCTCAAAAGAGAAGTAGCGAAGCAGCATCGTTTTCCCTGTGCCGCGTTGGCCTTCAATAATTGTATCCACATGGTTTGACAGACTCGTCAACGAATTACTTTGATCGACGAAGAGTCGGTGCACGGCTTCGGGGTCCATTCCATTTGCCATTACATCCGAAAAGGGATTGGACCAGCGCCCAATTTCTCGCTCCACGCTATCATGCTTCGCCGCAAGTACTTGCGATTTTGCGATCGGGCTATTGCCTTGAACTAAAACATGACTTGCCAGCTCAGGTGGTTTCGCCGGTGGGGGTAAACTTGGCAATCTGGTTGGAACGGAACGCGATAAATTTGATGCTGGAAGCCATTTGCCGGAATCATTGAAAAAATTGAAAACCGTTGGTGTTACTGACTGAGCGTCACAGTCAATATTAATAACAGTGAATGACTTGGTCCAATTCGATCCCGGATATGCCGCACCTGCGGCACTCCTATAAATTCCGCCCCCAGCTCCCGAATAGTTGGCTCCATTTTCGGACTCGTGCAAGTGGCCATGCATATATAAATGAGGCCCCGTTTCTTGACCAAGAAGCTTACAAAATTCGTCTTTATTCCAAACCGCTAAATCGCCGGTTGGATGATGCCCAATGGCGATAACTAACTGCTTCCTTGTGTCGCATTTATGTAATGCGCTGTTGATTGGCGCGATGTCAACGCACAATTTTGTTTTGTCACTATTGTCACAGGACAGCAGCGCGGTATTTATGCAGACAAACACAATTTCACGGCCATTTACGTTTGTGTCTACACGATCTATCGCTGGGTTCGTACCCCAATTGTTCAGAAAATAATCGTGTTCCGCTTTAGCTTGTTGAAACCATTGCATGAACGGGAGTAGGTGGTCATGCGACCTATATATTTTTGACTTTTGATGCCCAAACGCTTCTTCATTTTGATACGCTGTTCGGAGTTCCGCTGTCGCCGCCTTAGATCGATCAGCATCATGATTGCCAGGAACTAAAATAGCCTGGCACTTAAGCGTTTCGCAAATATTGACCAGCCAGTCTTGGCCTTGCTGAAACTCTCCGGGATGGGCGGCTTGCGATAAATCGCCTGTAAAAACAAGAAAGTTAATTGAAACCCCTGATTCACTTATTGCGCTGACTATCCCCTCCACAATTCTCGCTTGCTCTCCAAGGCTATCGGAACAGCCAAAGTGGACGTCAGAAATATGTAATAAATTCATTTTGGTTATTTTCGTAATTATTAACTTATTTCTTAAGTCCTTAGGTAGAGGCCACCTACAGTAATGACACTCTTGCGTGTTAGACGTAGGAAACGCTTTCGTTTGTGATCATTGATGTCAGGATATTGTCAGTTACAAGCCACTTGCGTAAAGTCATCATACCGATGGAAAAAAGCGCCCTCTATAACAGCAGGAACGCTTTCGAAAGACCAATCTATTTGGCAAATTTCAGATGGTCGAAGAATTAGCGAAATACCTTAATTTCTGCACAAGGTAGGCCATTTGGGTAACATCCAACCATCTGCATTCGCCCCATCAGCTGCTTGTTATTCTCATTTATTTGACAAATTTCTCAACTATTCTGAGAACCTACACAAAATCAAACATCAATATTCCCAGCCTGCAGCGCATTCAATTCAATAAACGCACGACGCGGTTCCACATCATCACCCATCAACGTGGTAAAAATCTGATCCGCCGCAATCGCGTCTTCGATCTGCACGCGCAGCAGGCGGCGCACTGTTGGGTCCATCGTGGTTTCCCATAGCTGCGATGGGTTCATTTCTCCCAGTCCTTTGTAGCGTTGCTTGTAGACGCCGCGTTCGGCTTCTTCGCGCAGCCAGTTCATGGCCTGGTGGAAGTCGACGATGCCTAGTTCCTTGGCTTTTTCGCCTGTGCCTCGGCGTACCAGCGCGCCGGGGCCTATCAGGCCCTTGAAGGTGGCTGCGGCTGCGGCCAGCACGGCGTAGTCGGGGCCGTTGACGAAGTCGGCGTCGATGACGCTGACTTTGATGTTGCCGTGAAACAGGCGATTGATGCGCAGCATGTGCTTGTCGGATAACTCGTCCGACTTGACGATGACTTCTACCGATGGCTCGTTGATGGCGGCGGCCATCGCCTTGGCGGAGATTTCAGCGTCGGCGATGGTGTCGAGCTTGAGCGTGACGCCGGTCATGATGGCGGACAGGGCTGCCGCATCCACCGCGCGGGTCAAGCGCATGATGATGGCATTGGCGGTATTGTATTGGCGCACCAGTTCGGCCAATGCGTCGCCACCGATTGGCAACGCGCCTTCTTGCGGGATCAGGGCGGCGTCGTTCAGCGCGATTTGCATCATGTAGCTGGCTTCTTCGACATCGTCCTTCAGGTAGCGTTCGTCGCGGCCGTGCTTGACCTTGTAGAGCGGCGGCTGGGCGATGTAGATGTGGCCGCGCTCGACCAGTTGCGGCATCTGGCGGTACAACAGGGTCAGGAGTAGCGTGCGGATGTGGGCGCCGTCGACGTCCGCATCGGTCATGATGATGATGCGGTGGTAGCGCAGCTTTTCGATGTTGAATTCGTCGGCGCCGATGCTGGTTCCCAAGGTGGCGATCAGGGTGGTGATCTGCTCGGACGACAGCATCTTTTCAAAGCGCGCTTTTTCGACGTTCAGCACCTTACCGCGCAACGGCAAAATCGCCTGGAATTTGCGGTCGCGGCCCTGCTTGGCGGAGCCGCCTGCGGAGTCACCCTCGACGATGTACAGTTCGCACAGCGCCGGGTCTTTTTCCTGGCAGTCGGCCAGCTTGGCGGAAAGGCCTAGGCCGTCCATGATGCCTTTGCGGCGCGTCAGTTCGCGCGCCTTGCGGGCGGCTTCACGGGCACGCGCGGCTTCGACGATTTTGCCGCAGATGATCTTGGCGTCGTTCGGTTTTTCCTGCAGGTAGTCGCTCAAAGTCTTGGCGACGATTTCTTCGACCGGGCCGCGCACTTCGCTGGAGACCAGCTTGTCCTTGGTTTGCGAGCTGAACTTTGGCTCCGGCACCTTGACTGACAACACGCAGGTAAGGCCTTCACGCATGTCGTCGCCGGCAACTTCGACCTTTGCCTTCTTGGCAAATTCGTGTTCTTCGATGTATTTGTTGATGACGCGGGTCATCGCGGCGCGCAGCCCGGTCAGGTGAGTGCCGCCGTCGCGCTGCGGGATGTTATTGGTGAAGCACAGCACTTGCTCATTGTAGGCGTCGTTCCATTGCATGGAGACGTCGACCGTGATGTTGGTGCCCTGGTCGGAGACGCGTTCGCCGGTGGCCTGGAAAATGGTCGGGTGCAGGACGCTCTTGGATTTGTTGATGTATTCGACGAAGCCACGCGTGCCGCCTTCGAACGCAAACAATTCTTCCTTGCCGGTGCGCTGGTCGGTCAGCTTGATGTGCACGCCGTTGTTGAGGAAGGACAGTTCGCGGATACGCTTGGCGAGAATTTCGTAATGAAATTCGATGTGGTTGAAGATTTCTTCATCGGCCCAGAAATGCACTTCGGTGCCGCGCTTGTCGGTTTCGCCGACGACCTTGATCGGCGAGACGACGTGGCCGTCGATGGTTTCAATTACGCGGTCCTGCGGGATGCCGCGCACGAAGTCCATGGTGTGGACTTTGCCGTCGCGCCGCACGGTGAGTTTGAGCAATTTGGAAAGGCCGTTGACGCAAGATACGCCGACGCCGTGCAAGCCGCCCGATACCTTGTACGAGTTCTGGTCGAACTTGCCGCCGGCGTGCAGTTCGGTCATGACGATTTCTGCGGCGCTGCGCTTGGGGTCGTGCTTGTCGTCCCATTTGATGCCGGTGGGAATGCCGCGGCCGTTGTCGGTGACGGAGATCGAGTTGTCGGAGTGGATGGTGACGTGAATCTCGGTGCAGTGACCAGCCAGCGATTCGTCGATCGAGTTGTCCAGGACTTCAAAAACCAGATGATGCAAACCGGTGCCGTCGGAGGTATCGCCGATGTACATGCCGGGGCGTTTGCGGACCGCTTCCAGGCCTTCCAGAATCTGGATCGAAGAGGCGCCGTAGGCGTCGCCCTTGCCACTTGCTGCGCTTGCTGCCGGTGCGTCGATTGCCGGGGTGGCTTCAGGATTTGCGGGTTGGTTGTTGTTGTCAATCGGGTTCGCGGACATGGACTACTTTCTCTGAAAACTGTTGCTCACTACAAAAAACAGGATTTCTTAAATGTGGCAAAGGGGCGCGCATGACTGCGGCCCCCTTAAACATTACTTTTTATCTTCTCTTCGCTTTCGCTCTGATCAAATTGCTTATATGCGCATCGGCATCACGACATATTTAAAATCGGCGTTGTCGGGCACCGTGATCAAGGCCGATGAATTGGCGTCACCGAGTGCGATATTGATGCTGTCGCATTTCAGGTTATTCAACACATCGAGCAAATAGGTGACGTTGAAACCGATGTCGACGCTATCGCCGCCGTAATCGATTTCGAGTTCTTCGACTGCTTCTTCCTGATCGGCATTGGTGGAACTGATTTTCATGCTGCCGGGAGTGACGATGCAACGCACGCCCTTGAATTTGTCCGAAGTCATGATCGCGGCGCGTTGCAGCGAACGCAACAACTGGTCGCGACCGACCGTGAAATTGTTTTTGTAACCCTTCGGCACCACGCGGGTGTAATCCGGGAATTTGCCTTCGACCAATTTGGAGATCAATTCAATGTCGGCGAAGCTGAGCTTGATCTGGTTGTTGGCGATCTGGACTTCGACCGGATTGTCGTTGTCATCGAGCAGGCGCTGCAATTCCATGATGGTTTTGCGCGGGATGATGACTTCCTGGCGTTGGAATTGCTGATCGGTTTCGACTTGGCAAAATGCGAGACGATGACCATCGGTGGCAACCGCGATGATGTTCTTGCCGTCGACCACCAGCAGCAAGCCGTTCAGATAATAACGGATGTCTTGCTGCGCCATCGCAAAGTGCACCATATTAAATAGGTGCTTGAGCGTCTTTTGCGGCAGCGTGACCTTGGCGTTGAAATGCTCGGCTTCGGCAACGGTGGGGAATTCTTCTGCGGCCAGCGTTTGCAAGGCGAAGCGCGACTTGCCGGATTGCACCGTCATACGCTTGTTGGCGAGCGTCAAGGACACTTCGCCGGTTTCCGGCAGGGCGCGCAAGATGTCGAGCAGCTTGCGTGCCGCCACCGTGGTGGCTGCCACTTCGGCGCCGCTACCGACTTGCGCGCTGGTAGTGATTTGCACTTCGATATCGGTGGACAGAAAAGAGACCTTTTCGCCGTCCTTGCGGATGAGGATATTGGCCAGAATCGGCAAGGTGTGCCGACGCTCGACAATACCACTCACGATTTGCAGTGGCCGGAGAAGGGTATCTCTGTTGGTTTTGACCAATTGCATATAGTTCCTTGTGAGTAATAATTTAACGAACTGCTATTTTTTATCTACAAGCCAAACTGGACAATTTTGCAGGCGTCGGCATCAATCAATATTGCCAGTCTGCATTCCTCCTTCCGCGCTCACTGGCATTGGCCAGTTGCAATGATTTTGCAATGATTCAGTCATGCTCAATCTGTCAGCGGAAGAAGGAAAATACTGCGTATCCGACACCACTGTTTTGCGTATCTGTTTGCCTATTACAGGCATCTCGTATTTTGACAGAAAAGCGGATCAAAATTCGCTTCCTGCAGCCATAAGTTTTACTTATTTATAAGCCATTCACAAACTGTTCACCGGTTTTCCACATACTTATCAACAAAGTTATCCACAGGTCGATAGGCAGCGTGAAAAATCTATTTTCAGCCTTTCAGAGTCTGTTCCAGCACATGCAATTCGTGGTTGCATTCCGGGCTTTTGCCACGGTCGGCGGTAATTTTCCGAACTGCATGCAACACGGTTGTATGGTCGCGTCCGCCAAATAATTCGCCAATTTCAGGCAGGCTTTTTTGGGTTAGCTCTTTGGCAAGGTACATGGCAATCTGGCGCGGCCGGGCAATATTGGCCGGGCGCTTCTTCGAATACATGTCGGCGACCTTGATATTGAAGAAGTCAGCCACTGTCTTTTGGATGTTTTCAACCGAAATTTGCCGATTTTGCACGGTCAGCAAGTCTTTCAGCGCGTCTTTGACGACGTCGATCGTGATGTCTTTGCCATGAAACCGCGAGTAGGCCAGGATCTTGCGCAACGCACCTTCCAGCTCGCGCACGTTGGAACGCAAGTGTTTGGCGACGAAGAAAGCCACGTCATCGGAGAAGCTGACCCCTTCCTGGTTGGCTTTCTTGAGCAAGATGGCGACTCGCATTTCCAGTTCCGGTGGCTCGACCGCGACGGTCAGGCCGGAGTCGAATCGGGAAATCAGGCGGTCATCCATGCCGCTGATTTCCTTCGGATAGGTATCGCTGGTGATGATGATTTGTTTCTTGGCTGCAATCAATGCTTCGAACGCATAGAAGAATTCTTCTTGCGTGCGGCTCTTTCCGCCAAAGAATTGAATATCGTCGATCAGCAGCAAATCAAGCGAATGATAGTAGCGTTTGAAGTCGTCAAAACCCTTGCGTTGGTAAGCGGTCACTACGTCACGAACGTATTGCTCTGCGTGAATGTAACGAATCTTGACGGAAGGATTGTCAGCCAAAACCTGGTTGCCGATGGCATGGATCAAATGCGTTTTACCGAGGCCGACACCGCCATATAAGAACAGCGGGTTGTACGAAACACCGGGATTATTCGCCACCTGGATCGCCGCCGCACGCGCCAATTGATTCGCCTTCCCGGTCACGAAACTATCGAAGGTGAGGGCGGTATTGATGCGGCTGAGATCGCGCCGCGGCGTGTTATCGACAGGAACTTCGAGTACGCGCTCCGGCACCGCAAGGTGGCCATTCGTCTCTGACGAGTTGCTCGTCGGCATCATGGCGGGCTTCTTGGCATTCAGGCGCGGATCGAGCACAAACAACACTTCCACTGTCGATTCCCAGTACTGCGCGGCAAGCGTGGTGATGCGGCTGGCAAATTGGGCCTTGACCCAATCCAGCTTAAAGCGATTTGGCGCAGCGATGCGCAGCCGCCCATCCTCATAATCGAGGGGGGTGAGCGGCTTGATCCATGCACTATATTGTTGCGGAGTCAGTTCCTGCTCCAACTGCGCGGAGCAGGTCTGCCAAAAATTATCCATGAATCGTATGAGTAAAATTGTGTGGGGGTTGCATTGTTGTTGCCCTTTTTTGAGACTGTTTTTCGTCACGCAGGGACGCGCCACACGCAGGCGCCTATTCTACCCTTGCCAAGCCGAGTTATCCACAGGCTGGAGCCTTATTTTCCACATAAAAAGCTTACTTCTCAGCTTGCAAAAAAGAGGGATTTCTGCACATGGCAGATAAGGCGGGATTTCTGTTGACGGACTGCTTAGGTCGGAAAAGACGATATTGCCGAATGGCACTTACTTATACTCTCGGCAAATGATTGCTAGTCTCGCGGAAGATGCGAAGATTGCTCTAAATTAATTTAGTTAATGATAATCGTCTTCTCGCTGGTGGCGAATCGCCAGAACCGTGATCGTTTCATGGTCGTCGATCTCGAACAAAGCAACATAACCAGCGGCGCCAAATGGGATGATTAACTCGCGTAAGAAGGGCGTATCAGCGGCTGCCTTCCTGCAGGTGAATGGAGACTCTTGCAAAAAAGCAATGCTCTTGGCGATGGCGTCGCGCGCGCGCCTTGCTGCACCCAAATCGCACTCCAGCAAAAATGCATACAGCCGATGCAGGTCTTCCCGTGCCGTTTGGGTATAACGAACACGATAACTCAAGAACTGGCCTTGGCTTCGGCAGCTTTCAACATGTCATCGAGTTCGTGCAATACGTCTTCGGCCGCAAAGTACTCACCGGTATGCCTGGCTTCATCACGCGACGCGAGTCCGCGCGCGAGAAACGCTTGCTGCATCTGCCGGCGCTCGATATTTGCACGGAGTGCATGCTCCATGAAGCTCGACAGCGTTTCACCCTCATGCAACACACTTTCCGCCGCCCTACGCAAGGCAGGGTCGACACGCAATGGCGGCATCGATGCAGTTTTCATGAGAAAATCCTTTGTATTGCATTTGCGATGCATTATACACGCCCCAAGAGCTTCACGCAAAACAGCGCGTCGTTGCTTCAAAACAGCAATAAAGCATGGCGAAACCATCATTTATGTTGCCGCCACGCCAACGCATCCCATATTTACACTGCGAAAGCCACGCCAAAACACGCTAAATGATTGACAGACAAGGAGAAAATGCTGTCTAATTCAGGGTTCACTCCCCGCGTTATGTTGGAAACTATGTTGTGGCCTAAGGGCGTCAGCATGCGCCAGCTAGTAACAGTTACCACGGTGATGTAATTCATCACAGCGATGGACGTGATGTTCCGATTTATTTTTTGCTGATTAGCGAGACCACAATGAAACGTACTTACCAACCTTCCGTCGTACGCCGCAAGCGCACTCACGGCTTCCGTGCCCGTATGGCAACCCGTGGTGGCCGTGCAGTGCTGAACGCACGTCGCGCCAAGGGCCGCAAACGCCTGGCTGCTTAAGCCCGGCAACAACCTGTTTGCTGCTGGCGTGACCGGCGATCGCTCTCAGGATTACGCGCGCGATCGGCGAATCGTTAAAACGGATGAATTTTCATCCGTTTTTCGTTTGCGCCCTGTGCAACGGACTGCACATTTTGTGCTGTACACACGCACCAATCAATTAGCGCATGCCCGCCTGGGGGTAATCGCGGCCAAACGCTTTGCGCCGCGCGCCGTGACCCGCAACACGATCAAGCGTGTGACGCGCGAACTGTTTCGGCAGGCCGCGCTGCCTGCGATCGACTGTATCGTCCGCCTTTCCAAGCCGGTCAATACCAAGGCTGGCCCGGCCACGACTGCGACCCTGAAGACTGAACTCAGGGCTGAATTGCTGTGCCTGTTTCAAACGCAACAATTGATAGCGGGCCCGACATGAAAACCGTGCTGATCCTGCTGTTGCGTGCTTACCAATGGGGCATCAGTCCCATGCTGGGGCAAAATTGCCGTTTCTACCCGTCTTGCTCCCATTACGCGATGGAAGCAATTCGCGAGCACGGGGCGCTGAAAGGCGCTATGCTTGCGGCCGTGCGCTTGAGTAAATGCCATCCGTGGCATGCGGGCGGCCATGATCCGGTTCCCAAAAAGCCGGATGACACCTCTTCCTCTGCAACCGCTTGCGGTTGCAGACATCCCTGAATTTTCCGAATTTCTGATAATTAGTTCATACACTTATGGATATCAAACGTGCAGTACTGTGGTTTGTGATGGTGGTTTCCGCAGTGACTCTATGGAACAACTGGGGCATGTACAACGGTAAGCCGTCGATGTTCGCGCCCAAGCCGATCGAAGTCAGCGCGCCGCAAAACGATACTGCCGCCAATAGCAATGCCAGCGTGCCGGCAGGCACCAATCCGGGCGCTGCGGCTACGTCAACCGTTGCTGGTGAAACGCCGGTCGTTGCCGAACCAATCACGATCACCACCGACCTCTTCAAGGCCGTCTTCAGCACCGAAGGCGGTCAGTTGACGCACCTGGAACTGTTGCAGGAGAAAGACACCAAGAGCCAATGGCTTTGGGATGTGTTGCTGGCCAAGCTACATCATACCGATACCGATGCGCCGCCGCAAAACGAAGTGATTTTCGACGACTCGCCGAAACTGAAATACCTGGCGCAAACCGGCTTACTTGGCGAATTACCGTACCCGGATCATCGCTCGGGTTACGTAGCTCGCCCGGGCCCGCGTTCGCTGGATAATTCAGATCAAGTGCAATTGATACTCGATTCGGAAAAAGGCGGCGTCAAACTGACCAAGATATTCACCTTCAAGCGCGGTCAATACAGTATCGACGTCAAGCACGAAGTGACGAACAATACCGGCGCGGCGATTGCACCTTCGCTATACCTGCAGTTGGCACGCGACGGCACTAAGCCGCAAACAGCGCGTTTCGCACCCAGCACTTTCAACGGTGCCGCCGTCTACACCGAAGCCGACAGGTTCCAGAAAGTGACTTTCGAGGAAATCGACAAAGACAAGGCCGAGTATGCCCACAAGGCCGACAACGGCTGGATTGCATTGATCCAACATTTCTTTGTTTCAGCCTTTATTCCTCCCCAAGGAACGCCGCGGGAAATTTTCACTAAGAAAATTACCAAGGATTTGTCCAAAAACATTGACAGAGATCTCTACGTAGTCGGTACCGTCATGCCGATGGGCTCCATTGCTCCTGGCGCGACTTCCAGCATGGATGCCACCTTGTTTTCCGGCCCACAAGAAACTGCACTGCTTGATAAAGTTGCCCCCGGCTTCGATTTGGTCAAGGACTACGGCAAATACTTCACTGTCGTCGCCAAACCGATTTTCTGGGTGATGGAACAAATCCACAAAGTGCTGGGCAACTGGGGCTGGACGATTGTCGCCTTCACCGTGTTGATGAAACTGGTGTTCTTCCCCCTATCGGCCGCGAGCTATCGCAGCATGGCGAAGATGAAGGTCCTGACGCCGAAGATGCAGGCGATCCGCGAGCGCCACAAAGCCGATCCGCAAAAGATGAACCAGGCGATGATGGAGTTGTACAAGACCGAGAAAGCCAATCCGGTCGGCGGCTGCTTGCCGGTATTGATCCAGATGCCGGTGTTCATCGCCTTGTATTCGGTATTGCAAGCCAGCATCGAAACCCGCAATGCACCGTGGATAGGCTGGATTCATGACTTGTCGACGCCCGACCCGCTGAGCATCTTGCCGGTACTGATGGCGATTTCGATGTTCCTGCAAACCAAGTTGAATCCGGCGCCGGCTGATCCGGTGCAAGCAAAGGTCATGATGTTTATGCCGCTGGTATTCTCGGCCATGTTCTTCACCTTCCCATCCGGCGTGGTGCTGTATTACGTGGTCAACACGACCCTGTCGATTGCCCAGCAATGGGTGATCACCAAGAAGATGAGCGCGCCTAAGCAGGCTTGATACTAAAGCGTAAGCCTGTCCGCTGAAATTTGGAAAGCCCATGAATGATTTCATGGGCTTTTTTTTGGCGTGTCGGTAAGATGCGGATGTCATGAACAATAATCCTCCCTCTCCAGACTTCGCCGGGCCGTCAATGGAAAGCAAGCGGCGCGCGGCTGCCGCCTTGCATCAAAAGATGCAGCTGGCCGAGGCACGGCAGGCATATCGGGACGTGCTGCAAACTCACCCGCAGCAGGTCGAGGCTCTCTACGCGCTGGGCGTGATCGCTTATCAGCAGCGCGATCTGACCGCTGCGGCAGATTCGATCGCGCAAGCGCTTATGCTTAAACCGGGCTGGATGGAAGCGCACAATAATCTCGCGGTCATCTTTACCGAACTCAAGCAGTTCGAGGCGGCGCGCCTAAGCTACGATCGCGCCGTCGCGCTCAAACCCGGCTATGCAGAGGCTTATGATTATCGCGGTGATGTGTTAAGCGCACTGGGAAAAGCCGATGGCGCAGCGCAGAGCTATCAGGAAGTCGTTAGCGCTCAAACTCGCCCCGGTAAGTTGGCAAGTGGCGTCACGGGCATTTTGCAGCGTTTTTTCCGCAAGCCTGGGGATTGCAAGTAATCCTGCATCGGTAATGCCGCCCATGTAACGCGGCAGTGCAACAATATCAAAACCACAAAGAAAACCGCAAATCGTAGATAATAAGACCACACACCGCAAAATCGTTGTTCATCCTTTCTCTACATGGCCAAAAGCCGATAACCATAAGGTGACTCTCTGTGAATCGTTATCTATCTAGCGCGCTTTCCCTGTTGTTCGTGTCAAGCGCCTCCATTGCCGCCGACTCGGCGCAACCAGCCGTTCCGCCGACGGCATCCGCGCCGGCCGTTCTCACCTCCGGTATCGAGATGCAGAATGCCGATACCTCGGTACGCATCCAGGATGATTTCTATCATCATGTGAATGGTACCTGGATGAAGAAAGTGGAAATTCCGGCCGACAAGCCGTCCTGGGGCTCGTTCGACGAATTGTACGAAGATTCGCTGCCGCAATTGCGCGGCATCATCGAAGAAGCCGCCAAGAGCGGCGCCCAGACACCGGGTTCGGAAGCGCAGAAAATCGGCGATTTGTACGCCAGTTTCATGGATGAAAAGAAGCTTGACGAACTGGGACTGAAACCGCTGGATGACGAATTCGCCCGTATCGCCGCGCTGAAAGACAAAAACCAAATTCCGGCCTTGATCGCGCATTTCAATGAAGTCGGCGTCACCGTCCCCTATGCGACCAATGTGCACCTGGATAACAAGGATTCCACCAAGTATGTCATCGACTTCGGGCAAAGCGGCCTGGGCTTGCCCGACCGCGACTATTACTTGCTGAAAGACGACCCCAAACTGAAGGAAGCACGCATCAAGTACGTCGCGCATATCGAGAAAATGCTGACGATGAGCGGCGACAAGAAAGCGGCGCACGAAGCAAAAGACATCTTGGCGCTGGAAACTGCACTGGCAAAAGTACAATGGACCAAGGTGGAAAACCGTGATCCGGTCAAGGCTTACAACAAGATCGAGTTGGCCAACCTCGACAAATTGATGCCAGGTTACGACTGGAAACAATATCTGAACGCGGCTGGCCTGGACGGCAAGATGAGCTATGTGATCGTCAGTCAACCCAGCTACCTGACCGGTTTTAACAAGGTGTTGAAAGCGACCCCATTGTCGGTATGGAAGGAATATTTCGCCTGGCACGTTTTGAGCAGCAGTGCGCCTTACCTGAGCAAGAAGTATTCGGAAGAAAACTTTGCGTTCTATGGCAAGGAATTGTTCGGCGTCCCCGAGCAACAACCGCGCTGGAAGCGCGCGATCAATCTGGAAGAGGGCGCAATCGGCGAAGGCGTAGGCAAACTCTATGTGGCGAAATACTTCCCGCCTGAAAACAAGGCGCGCATGGAGAAAATGGTCGGCAATTTGCTGGCGGCATTCCGCCAAAGCGTCGACACGCTGGACTGGATGGGACCGGAAACCAAGAAGGAAGCCAAGGCCAAGCTCGATGCCTTCACACCGAAGATCGGCTATCCGTCGAAATGGCGCGATTACTCGGCCTTGCAAATCAACAAAGACGATCTGCTGGGCAACGTCGCGCGTTCCAACATTTTCGATTACAACCGTAATATCAACAAGCTCGGTCAACCGGTCGACCGCACCGAATGGGACATGACGCCGCAAACGGTGAATGCTTATTACAACCCGGAAATGAATGAAATCGTGTTCCCGGCAGCGATCCTGCAGCCGCCGTTCTTCAATGCGCAAGCTGACGACGCCACCAATTACGGCTCGATCGGCGCGGTGATCGGCCATGAAATCAGCCACGGTTTCGACGACCAAGGCGCGCAATACGACGGCAACGGCAACCTGCGCGACTGGTGGACCAAGGAAGATCACGAGCGATTTGCCGCCAAGACCGCCGCACTGGTCAAGCAATACGGCGCTTACAGCCCGGTACCTGGTTACAAG
>Ga0302315_10001402_pt1 | contig 24350 bp, 18 predicted proteins | sample III_Palsa_N3_1_FD_200532 | JGI IMG/M metagenome (GOLD analysis project Ga0302315, IMG submission 200532) | Peat permafrost microbial communities from Stordalen Mire near Abisko, Sweden - III_Palsa_N3_1 | ecosystem: Environmental > Terrestrial > Soil > Palsa > Peat permafrost | place: Sweden...
CAAAAGCATCAATATTGGAAAATGGTAAAACATATACGGTTAACTCTTTCCATGGGTTTATAACACTCAGTAAATGATGGTCGACAATGTAGCCGGTTAAAAACCGGATAAGCGGCCCAAGCAATATGATGAGTATAAAAGTATTTTTCAGTTTTCTATAAGGCACAAAAAATATAAGCAGCGGGAAAAATATGTAAAACTGTTCTTCAACCGCTAACGACCAAAAATGGGCATCCAAATAATTACTGACGAAAAACCGCGAGGCTGTAAAAAAATTAAAAGTATAAGTTAGCAGCCAGGATAGCTGGCTAAAAAACACATTAAATATATCGTGATGCTGCCAGCCCGCTATTAAAACAATAGCTGTAATGGCCAACAAGTAAAAATAATATGCCGGGAAAATCCGCAGCATCCTGCGGCCGTAAAAGTTTTTTAGGTATTGCTTAAATGATGGGGTGTTATCTTTAGTTTTTAATAAAATGGGCGTAATTAAATAGCCTGAAAGAACAAAAAAAGCATTTACACCGATATATCCGAACCCGAAACGAATGGTGTGAAAGAGGAATATGCCAAAAAAGGCAAATGCCCTGAATGTATTTAAGCTTTTGTTCAAAATTATTTTACCCTAATTATAATAATAGGAGTGGAAATATACGCCTAATATATTATAATAAACAAGCAGCCCGCAGCTAAAGGATTTATTACGTATTGTTTAGTAAAAACACATGCGGCATGTGCACCAGCTACCGGGTAGTAAGTCAGCTGAAAGCTGAAATATTTTAGGTCGAAGTTTATAAACTTCGACCAGTGAGGGAAGATAATTGATTATCAAATTATTTGCGGCGGCCAAAAGCCATCATGCCGCTGCCCAGCGCTGCGCCTATCCCAGCCCCGATAGCGACATTACCCATTGCCGCGCCTATCCCGGCGCCTAATGCTACGCCAAGTGATGCAAATATGTAGGGGTTAAATTTTTTCTTCATACAGATAAAAATAACAAGTATTCACACATCTGCAAACAAAAATCATCCGATTATGTCCCCACAGGGAACCCTGCAAGTGGCAAAATTAAATATATGTTTTTCGTTTTTTAATGTACATCGTGAGTAGGGCCTCTCGCAGAGGACTCTGCGGGAACGGAATCAATCCGGGCTTCCTTGCAATTGAGTTAAATCATCGTTTGCTTCTTGTATCAATAAAGGATCGGCAGCTTCGGCTGTCTTATTTTCATTTTTGAGTTCGGTATAAATGCTAATCAAAACAATAATAAGTAAAATAGCAATCAGGTTTATTTTCAGATAAAATTGTTCATCTGAGCTGTTAATAGACATGCTAAATGTTGAACCTATTTCCCAATCAAAAACAAACGAGAGCGCCCCCTTTATTCCTATGAGCAAATTCATTCCGGAACTATAACTTAAACTATAACCGAACATACACCATTGAAATAGCTGAAGTATTTGATTTATCAGCATTAAAATTATTCCTCTTTTTTTATCCTGGCTACGTAACGTAGTGTTGCCCGTATAAATAGAAAAAATGAATAAACTAAGTCCAAATAAAAGTATAAACAGGAGCGGGCCGTTAACAGCATCTGTTTGCAGCATTATTTTAGTCATTGAATAAAGGCCTAAAATACCCCCGACAATTTGCAGCCAACTTATGATTTTAACAGTAAGGGCGGTGTTTTTAATTCTTAATTTCATTGTGTATGAGTTAGGTTTATTTTATTGCAATACTGTACTTCGCCCGCTTGTTAATGCCGCACATTCACGCCAGCTGGTGAAATTAAAAAGGATTTATTCGGTATATCAGAGCGATTATTAGATATATAGTTAATATTAAAACGGTACTTGCAATTTTATGTACCAACTTAAAGTTTTCCTTACGGATTATAAAGCCAACATGCAGTATTAAATGGAAGCAGACAAAAATATAATATAACCTATTTGCATTTGATGTATTGCTATTTGCACCAGCATATCCCAAAAGAAATGCTGTAAAAAAATAGCCAAGAAGAAACACTATACAGAAGCTAATTGAAACAAAATATAAGATTAATTTATTCATTTCATTTGTCTTTTACAGTTGCCTTTATACCGTGTGATTTTATCGTTTTTATAAAGTTATCCTCAGGTTATTATCACTCTGCCTGTGGTCGGTGTTTTCACCGCACCACTAATACCCCTCTCGCTGGCGCACGCGTGCCGCGTGTGTCAAACTAAACTATTCACATCCAATTTAACTGCCAAATTTTTATCAGCACGTTGGTGTTCCATGTGTTCCACTTGCTCCACCCGTTCCTCGGAACACCGGTAGCTTGTTGATTATCAGTACTAAGGTGTTCCACTATCCCGCCCAACCCTCTCTGTCCAAACTCCTGAAATGTATCGCCTCGGCTAAATGCTCTAACTTTATGTCTTCGCTGGCGGCAAGGTCGGCTATGGTGCGGGCTACTTTCAGTATGCGGTCGTACGCACGTGCCGATAGTCCCAGTTTTTCCATGGCCCGTTTAAGCAGGGCTTGCCCGGCGGCGTCAATCTTACAAATATCACGTACCATTTGCGGGCTCATCTGGGCGTTGGCATGCAGCTCGGGACGTGCGCCAAAGCGTTCCAGCTGTATGTCGCGGGCGGCAATTACGCGCTCGCGTATCAGCTCGCTTTTTTCGGCAGGGCGCTCGGAAGATAGCTCATTAAAGTTAACCGGGGTTACCTCCACATGCAAATCAATACGGTCCAGCAGCGGGCCCGATATTTTGCTCATGTACTTTTGCACCGCGCCCGGCGGGCAGGTACATTCCTTTTCGGGGTGGTTATAAAAGCCGCACTGGCATGGGTTCATACTGGCTACTAGCATCAGCGAGCATGGGTACTCGACCGATAAGCGGGCGCGTGATATAGTTACCTTTCTTTCTTCCAAAGGCTGGCGCATTACTTCCAGAACGCTGCGCTTAAACTCGGGCAATTCGTCCAAAAACAATACGCCGTTGTGTGCCAATGATATTTCGCCGGGTTGCGGGTTGCTGCCGCCACCAACGAGCGCTACATCACTAATAGTATGGTGCGGCGAACGGAACGGACGCACAGTTACCAATGCATCGGCAGCAGAAAGTTTGCCCGCAACTGAGTGTATTTTGGTGGTTTCCAGCGATTCGTACAAACTCAAAGGCGGCAAAATAGAGGGTAGCCTGCGCGCCAGCATAGTTTTGCCTGCGCCTGGCGGACCTATCAGTATTACATTATGACCACCTGCCGCGGCAATTTCCAATGCTCGTTTGATGTTTTCCTGGCCCTTTACTTCGCTAAAATCGCTGTCGTAATTGCACAGGCTGTTATAAAACTCTTCGCGGGTGTTTACTACTTCACGGTCGAGCTTGGCATCGCCGTTAAAAAAGGCGGCGACTTCTTTTATGCTTTCAACCCCGTAAACTTCAAGCTCGTTTACAATGGCGGCCTCACGGGCATTTTGTTTGGGCAGGATAAAGCCCTTAAAGCCATCCTTGCGGGCCTGTATAGCTATGGGCAAAGCGCCTTTTATGGGCTGTAAACCCCCATCCAGCGAAAGCTCGCCCATAATTAAGTACTTGTCGAGCCCCTCCGCGTTAATTTGCCCCGATGAGGCTAATATAGCAGTAGCGATAGAAAGGTCGTATGATGAACCCTCTTTGCGGATGTCCGCAGGGGCCATATTTACCACAATACGCTGACGTGGCATTCGAAAACCATTATTTTGCAGAGCTGCTTCAATCCTCTGCATTGACTCACGTACCGCATTGTCAGGTAGGCCAACTAAGAAATAGGCGAGTTTACCACCGCTTATATTCACTTCAATTGTAATCGTAATCGCCTCGATACCAAAAACCGCACTGCCAAAAGTTTTAACTAACACTGTGATAAAGTTTATTCAAAGCGTAAGATATAGAATTTATTGCTGAGGTAGAAATATTGATAGCTATCAACCCTTTTTCATGGTAGATGAGCGTACAATCAATTTGGGTTTTATGCTGATAATTTTGGGCAGTATGTTAGTATCCTTATTTTCCTTTTCCTGGTAATACAAATTGGCGACGGTTTTGCCCATATAGGCGCTAAACTGGTCAACCGTAGTAATGGATGGGCTGGTTAGTTCGGTAAAGGCCTCGTTGGCATAGCCACAAATGCCCAATTGGTCGGGTACATTAAATCCCATCGCGGTAGCAACCTCCAATACACCTAAAGCCGAAAAATCGGATGTGGAAGCAAATATGGCATCGGGCGGTTGCGACAGGCTAAGCAGTTTGCGGGTTGCTTCGGCGCCAAGGTCTTTGGTCCACGCGTTTTCAACTATTAGCTCATCAACCACCGGCAGATTATATTTTTTAAGTGCTTTAAGATAGCCTGTTTTGCGTTGCTCAAAAATGGCCATGTTTTGCGGCCCTTCCAGTAAGGCGATACGTTTATAGCCTTGTTCAATTAAATGCGTTACAGCTTCTAATGAGGCGGTTTCGTTATCGTTTATTACTTTAAGGGTTTCCAACTCATCGGCCACACGGTCAAACTGTATTAACTGTATGCCGTGGTCTATCACGTTTTGCAGGTGCTGGTAATCGTAACCATCTGCCGCAACGGATATAAAAATGCAATCCACCTGTTGATTTATCAGCGTATTAATACACTTTATCTCCTTTTCATGCGATTCGTTTGATTGGCAGATGATTAGATTATAATCCTTTTCATAAGTAACCTCTTCAATACCCGCAATTACATTGGCAAAAAAGTTCTGGTTAATGCGCGGCACCACAATGCCTATGGTTTTTGAATGTCCTTTGCGAAGGTTTGATGCCAGGGTGTTGCGCTTATAATTAAGTTCGGCGGCTGTTTTTAGGATGAGCTGCTTGGTATTCTCATTTACATAATTGCTGTTATTTAATGCCCTTGATACCGATGAGGCAGTAATATTCAACTTTTTGGCTATATCGTAAATGGTGGTCCTTTTCTTGTTCATAAAAATAAAAACGTTACAAAATCAATTTTTCAGCAATCGATTGCATATTTCAAAAATTACCTTAAATTCGTTGCAAAATACCAGTTTATAAATCTAATATAAAAATTCATGTTATTGTTAGGGATAGATATAGGTACTTCATCCGTAAAAGTAAGTGTTATTGACGCGAATACGCAGCGGTCCTTAGCATCAGCACAATACCCTGATATTGAGTCGCCTATATTAGCGCTAAAACCCGGCTGGGCCGAGCAATCACCCGATATGTGGTGGCAGCAGTTTCAGCATGCACTGGCTTTATGCCATCAAACGGGCGCTTACAACCCCAATGATATTACAGCCATAGGCATAGCTTACCAGATGCACGGTTTGGTGTTGGTTGATAAAAACCAGCAGGTACTGCGCGATAGTATTATATGGTGCGATAGCCGCGCCGTTGAAATTGGCGATGATGCTTTTAATGCCATAGGGCATGAAGCCTGCCTGGCAAGCCTTTTAAACTCACCGGGGAATTTTACAGCTTCAAAACTGGCTTGGGTAAAACAAAACGAACCGCAAATTTACGCGCAGATAGATAAAGTAATGCTCCCCGGCGATTTCATCGCTATGAAGCTCACCGGCGAAATAAACACCTCATTTTCGGCATTATCCGAGGGCATATTTTTTGATTTTAAAACTAACACTTTATCAAAGGCTGTTATCGATTATTTCGGGTTCGATGAATGTTTGTTCCCACCAATACAACCCGTTTTCTCGCCGCATGGCAATTTAACAGTGGCCGTTGCCGAAAAATTAAAGCTAAAAGCCGGCATCCCGGTTAGCTATAAAGCCGGCGACCAGCCCAATAATGCCTTATCATTAAACGTACTAAAACCCGGCGAAGTAGCTGCTACGGCAGGTACATCGGGTGTTATTTATGGCGTGAGCGACAAGCTGGCTTATGATGTGCAATCGCGGGTTAACACTTTTGCGCACGTTAATTATACTGAGGAACAGCGCCGGCTTGGCGTATTGCTTTGCATAAACGGCACAGGCAGCATGTACAGGTGGATTAGGAACGTTTTTGGTTCTACATTAAGCTACCAGCAAATGAATAATGAGGCAAAACAAGCGCCTTTGGGTAGCGACGGCCTGCGCGTATTGCCTTTTGGCAACGGCGCCGAGCGTATGCTGAACAACAAGCAGGTAGGCGCGCATATACATAACATCGATTTAAACTTACATTCGCAGGCACACGTATTAAGGGCGGTGCAGGAGGGTATAGCCTGCGCGTTCCGCTACGGGCTGGATATTATGCGCCAAAACGGGATGAACCCGACCGTAATAAGGGCAGGCAAAAGCAACTTGTTTTTAAGTGAGCTTTTTACCGAAACCTTTGTTAATGTAACCGGCGTACCTGTTGAGCTATATAAAAATGATGGCAGCATAGGTGCCGCGCTTGGCGCAGGCATAGGCGCAGGTATTTTCGCATCGCCGGCAGAGGCATTTAATAATATGCACCCCGTGCAGCTTATCGAACCAAAAAGCACAGAGCAGATAGAAACTGTTTACCATGAATGGGAAACACTGCTTAAAAAACAATTAGCAATCAATTAACCTAAATCAATAATTCAATCAATCAACAATTAAAATGGCAAGTATTATAACAGGCGAAAAGGAGTTTTTTAAACAAATAGGCCAAATTAAATATGAAGGCCCGCAATCAGACAATCCCCTTGCATTCAGGTGGTATGATGCAGATAAAATAGTCGGCGGTAAAAGCATGAAAGACCATCTTCGCTTTGCCTGCGCTTACTGGCATTCGTTTGTAGGCAATGGCGCCGATCCTTTCGGTGAACCTACACACATCTTCCCCTGGAACGAAAAAGCGGACGCTATTGAGCGCGCAAAAGATAAAATGGATGCGGCTTTCGAATTCATCACCAAAATGGGCTTAACCTATTACTGCTTCCATGATGTTGATGTGGTTGATTATACCAGCGACGTAAAAGAAAACGACCGGCGCTTACAGGCATTGGTTAATTATGCCAAACAGAAGCAGGCCGCCAGCGGCGTAAAACTGCTTTGGGGCACATCAAACCTGTTTAGCAACCGCAGGTATATGAACGGCGCGGCAACCAATCCCGATTTTCATGTGCTGAGCCATGCCGGCGCACAGGTAAAGGCGGCTATAGATGCCACCATAGCCCTCGGTGGCGAAAACTACGTATTTTGGGGCGGCCGCGAAGGCTACATGACTTTGCTGAACACTGATATGAAACGCGAGCAGGAACACTTTGCCCGCTTTTTACATACCGCAAAGGATTACGCACGTAAACAAGGCTTTAAAGGTAATTTCTTTATCGAACCAAAACCTTGCGAACCAACCAAACACCAGTATGATTATGACGCCGCAACCGTATTAGGTTTTTTGCAGAAATATGATTTGATGAATGATTTTAAGCTAAACCTTGAGGTTAACCATGCTACTTTGGCCGGCCATACCTTTCAGCATGAGCTACAGGTGGCGGTTGATGCCGGTATATTAGGTTCGATGGATGCAAACCGCGGCGATTATCAAAATGGCTGGGATACTGACCAGTTCCCGAACAACATTAACGAGGTTACCGAGTGTATGCTGATTATACTGGAAGCCGGCGGCTTTAAAGGCGGCGGCATAAACTTCGATGCCAAAATAAGGCGTAACTCCACCGACCGGGAAGATTTGTTTTATGCCCACATTGGCGGCATGGATATTTTTGCCCGTGCGCTTGTTGTGGCCGATAATATCCTCCAAAAATCCGAATACAAAAAGCTGCGTACAGACAGGTATGCCAGTTATGATAGTGGTAAAGGAAAAGACTTTGAAAATGGTAAATTAACGCTGGAGGACCTTCGCAATTATGCTATTGATAACGGCGAACCAAAAACCATAAGCGGCAGGCAGGAATATATTGAAAACCTGATTAACACGTATATATAACAGCACTAAACCTTATCAATTTTAAGGGGATGGTTTATAGCCACCCCTTTTTTGTTTGTAATGAAGTTTAAGAGTTTTTGTGTTATTATAGGATAAAGCGACTATTTCTTTTTGGTTTTAAACAGAATAAAACCTACCCCAAACTGAAAAGTATGGTAATAACTTTTACCCGAACCCAGGCTTGAACTTGTTGTATAAGGGCTAAGTCCCCGCACATAATCGGCATCAATACTAAACCTGTTTAAATTTAAGTGTATACCTCCTGATAAGCTAAAATTCACTCTACTGTTAATGGTGGTGCTATGTGCTGCGGTATCTATAACCCTGTAGGGCTTAATGGTATCAACAGGGTTATTTATCGCCCCTAAATTATTTTTAATAGCGCCTGTTTTTACGGGTATACTGATAACCGCCCCGCCCTTTAGGCTAATTATGCGTGAAACTTTATAAGTTACCAGTACAGGCACATCAACCGTATAAATTTTTTGCGAGCTGGTTACAACCAGTTTATCGGCGGTATAAGTTTTTGCCTTGCTGGTATCGGGCGAAAAAGTGTATTTATAATTGCTGTTACTATAACTGCCGCTAATTAGCCTTTGCGATACATTTGCACCTATACCTATCCCCAGGTTGTGGTTTATATAGTAGGTGCCTGCTACACCCGCAAATATCCCACGGTTGGTTTTAGCCCCCAAATTTAAACCAATCTCAAAATTTGAATAACTTACGACTTTGGCAGGTTTAGTTTTTTTACCGGAAGCAGGTTTTTCCCCAGCCAAAATCTTTCCCGCTGCCGCTGTTGTATTGTTGGGTTGATTAACAGCGGTAGTTATTGGTTTTGAAGTAGTTGTATCAGTTTTTTGTGTTGAGTTTGTACTGTTGCTTTGCGGGTTTGTTACCTGTGCAGTATTATTATTGCGCGATATTATTGGTGTGGTTGAGCCTGAAGAGCCATTAGTACCGTTACTAACCAGAGCTGTGTTTTTATTAGTTTTTGATGTAAAATATTTGCTCGTCCTATTGCTTTGTCTAAATACGCCGGATGTTGTTACGTATGAATTGCCGGCGTGCGCAGCAAAAGCAGGTTTGCCGTTTTTCGTTTGATTTGCTTGTAAATGGTTTCTACGATTCGTACTTGCACCACTCACAAACGATGCATTATCCGGATTGCCTTTATTTTTCTTTGAAATGGTACTTACTTTTGATTCGGTACCTGCACTTTCGGTTGTGCTGCTTGCGTTATTAGTAGTGTTGATGCTTGTATTATTTCCCGCTTCATTATTCTTCGAAGCCGGCAAATTGTTACCGCTTGCTTTAATATTTTCGCTTATTGAAACTGCTTTTTGCCTGGCATTTTTATATCCGGCATTATTTAAGTTAACATGCTTTTGAGATTTTTCTACTACCGGTTTATTTCCCCCAAGCAAACGTGTACCTGCATAATATAATAAAGCAGCTAAAATTGCCGCGGCAGCCAGCAGCATCAAATTATAACCTAAAGATCTCCCGGGTTTATTTATGCCGTTTGGTGGCGAAGCTGGCATATTATCATCCAGCAGGGCCTGCATTTTTTGCCACGCGGCATTTGCATCCCCCTCAACCGGGAGTTCCTGCATTTTGTTATGCCAAAGCTTGTTATACCATACTGAATCTTTCATCTTTTCTTATTGTTTTCAGTTGGTCCATTAATATCGCCATTGTTTATCAGCAAGGCCCTGAGTTTTTTCTTAGCTTCAGAAAGGTGCCACCGCGATGTGCTTTCGGTAATTTGCAGCTGCGCCCCAATTTCCTTGTGCGAGTAGCCATCTATTACAGATAAATTGAAAATTACGCGGGTAGCATCGGGTAATTGCTGCATGCTTTTCAGCAGGTCTTCGGCATATAGTTTTTCTAAAATAGCTGGGTCTATAAAATATTCGTCACTATCCTGGTCGTCATACGCTTCAGTAGCAAATCTCAGCTCCTTACGGTTATGGTCAATTGCCGTGCGTATCATTATGGTACATATCCAGGCACCCAGGTCGCCTTTTTCGGGGTTAAAAGTTTTTATGTTTTGAAATACTTTCAAAAAGCCCTCGTTTAAAGCATCTTCGGCCCCGGCACTTGTTTTTAAATACCGATAGCAAATACGCAGCATTTGGGCATAGTACGCCTTATACAGGCTTTGCTGAGCCGAACGCTCATTACCTATACAGCCCTCCACCAGCTTTGTAACCTGCTTTTTAGAAAGATCCATCCAGTATAAAATCCCTTAGCTCCATTATCACTAACAACATTACGCAAAACCCCTGCTAAACGCTGGGTAAAATTTTAAAAATAATTTACTGCGGTTTACCCAGCGTTTCATGCTACACTATCGTAATGCTGTTGTATACAGGTTACAAAATTCAATAATCAACTTAATTAAAAACAAAATAATGAAAAAAGAAATATTATACACACTCGGGGTTTTACTTCTGTTTGCCGGTTCATTCAGCAGTTGTAACAAAGAGCTTTCGGTGAAGAAAAAATCGTCAGATACCACCTCAACTGCAGGTACGGTAAGCACCATTACCAATGGCTATTATACTTACATAGCTGCTGATAATTCGGGCAATGTTTATGCGCTGCGCGCCTATGGTGCCGATACTATTTATAAAATCGATCCATCAGGGAGCAAAAGCACGTTTTATGTGCCTGCCCAAACAATGGATAATGATACGGTAGTTAACCATAGACTGGCTTATTTAACCATCGACTCGGTAGGTAATTTATATACTGTTGATTATGCAGGAGTTTCATCTGTAAGTGTCACCGAGGTAGGCCCAACCGGCACGGCAAGCACTTTGTACAGTAATTTCATCCAGGCAAACAACGCTACTTTGCAGCAAATAGCCGTAAACCAGGGTAATTTTTATTACGGCGATTACCTGGGGATACATAAAATTGCAGCAGACGGCAGCCAATCGTTATTAGCAACCAATAATTTCTCAATTTTTACCATCAATAAGGATGGTGTTATTTATTATCCTACCCAAAACCCCAGTGGCCAGTTTGATATTGTACAGTTAAGTACAGGCGGCAACAAGGTAGTAATTGCCGGCCCTGACAGGACTGACGACCTGAACGGAGCCAAAGACGTGGTATTTGACCCGGTAGTTGACCTTACAACCGACAGGCACAACAACATAGTTATTGCCGAAGGCAGCAGTGAAAAAGCAACCATACACGTAATAAGCAGCGCCGGAAAGGTTGTAGAACTAATATCAACACCGTTTGGCCACAAGGACGGACCGTTATCTACAGCAGTTATAGGTGTGCCTTTCAGCATAGTTACCGATGCCTCAAGTAATCTGTATTTCTCCGAACTAACCGTCGACCCGGCAGATATCAGGAAGATAACTTTTTAATAGGAGTAACATAAAAAACAAAAAAGCCGGTATTGTTACCGGCTTTTTTGTTTTAGGCAGATGCAAGTTGGTAATACATCAGTTTTATGTATATAGTTGGCATATTCAAAAATGTTACAGAGCCTAATGGTTGAGCTTATGTGATAAATTACATACATTGCCTGTAAATACCACGGTATAACCAATCGCCATTATGAAAACCTTTAAACTTTTTGCTTTGCTGTTATTGGCAGGCATTGTTGCAAATGCGCAAAATCAACCCCAAATAAAAACTGCCAACGGTATAGTGCAGGGCGTAACCGATGCAAATGGCATTACCGCGTTTAAAGGTATACCCTACGCCAAGCCACCCGTTGGCAATTTACGCTGGAAAGCTCCCGAGCCGTCATCTAACTGGCACGGCGTACTTAAAGCCGATACCTTTGGCCCGCGGGCAATGCAAAAGTTTATTTTTAGTGATATGAGGTTCCGCTCGAAAGGGATGAGCGAGGATTGCCTTTATCTGAACGTATGGGCCCCGGCCAATGTGGCGGATAAGCATTTGCCCGTACTGGTATATTTTTATGGCGGAGGTTTTGCCGCCGGCGATGGCTCTGAATGCCGTTACGATGGCGAAAACATGGCACGCAAAGGAATAATTACAGTTACCGTGAATTACAGATTGGGCATTTTTGGCTTTTTCTCGCTGCCTGACCTTACAAAAGAATCGCGCAACCATGCTTCAGGCAATTATGGCTTGCTCGACCAGAACGAAGCCCTGCGCTGGGTGCAAAAAAATATAGCTGCCTTTGGCGGCGACCCGGCACAGGTAACCATTGCCGGCGAATCGGCAGGCTCCATGTCGGTTAGCGCACAAATGGCATCGCCGCTGTCTAAAGGTTTATTTGCCCGCGCCATTGGCGAAAGCGGCGCTATATTCGGCAATCTTTCGCCCGAACCATTACTTAATGCAGAACAAAAGGGCGTACAATTTGCCGCCATGGTAAATGCAACATCCCTGGAAGATTTAAGAAAGATACCTGCTGATTCGCTACTAGCTGATATGTTTAAGCCCGGCATGCCAAGGTTTTCTACCGATGTTGACGGTTATTTTTTGCCCGAAACAGCGGAAGCTATTTTTTCAAAAAACCAACAGTCGGATGTACCGGTGTTGGCAGGCTGGAACTCGGCCGAACAAGACCATCAACTTACTTTAGAGAATTATAAAGCCGAAGTACAAAAGCAATATAAAGATAAAGCCGCTGCAATATTGCAATTATACCCCGCCACAACCGATGCGGAAGCTGCGCAATCGGCTACGGATTTAGCATCAGACCGTTTTATAGTATATGCCACCTGGAAATGGCTGTATATGCACAATGCCGTATCGGGTCAGCCGGTTTACCGGTATAAATTTTCGAGAATATTGCCCGATCCTGGTTTACACAATCCATTAGGCGCCCGGCATGCTTCCGAAATTGAATATGCTTTAGGCAACCTGTACTCCAACCCGGTATACGCCTGGACGGCCGAAGATTATAAAACATCCGCAATAATAGAAACCTATTTCGCTAATTTTATAAAAACCGGCAACCCTAACAGCGCAGATTTACCGCAATGGCCCTTATTAAAAAATGATGCGCCGGTTTATATGAATATTGACAGCATCGCGCATGCCGAGCCCGAACTGCACCAAAAAAGGTATATGGCATTGGATAGCCTGAACAAAAAATAACCACCTATTTTCATATTACCAATATCATAAGTTAATACAGCCGCGGGATTCATTAAAACAAAAACCGCGAAGCATAATACTTTGGTATTAATAATACAATCACTATAAATAGGGATTGTAACAGGTATGTAACTTCTATATTTTTGAGAAATCTTTAATTTTTACCGAAAAAATTGGCGATATGCCTTATCAACATAGATACACTAAAGCCTAAACCTTATTACATATTATATGAAAAAGCTATCCAAAACTTTAATAACAGTAATCGCCCTGTGTGTTATTGCAATGGGATTTGGCTGTAACAAATCTTCAGTAACGCCTCATAAAACTACTGATACAACTGCTGCGAAAACACAAATACTTTATTCCATGGATGATACCCTGGAAACTACAAGTACGACCATCTGGAGTGTGGCAACCGATGGCACAGGTAATAAGAAAGTAGCCATTAGTGTTCCCACAAACTTACATTTTGATTTTGACAGCGATATTGCCGCCGAAGTTTCGACCGATAATAAAACGATGACGCTTTCATTAGATAACGCCGACGAATCCAACACTTATTTTTATAAATGTAATATTGATGGAAGCAATGTACAGGCAATCCCCAATATCGATGGTTATATATATTTGCAGACTTTTATAAGTCCCACAGCTATTTTATATTGGGAAAACGCAAATAACGATCATAACGGCGAGCTATGGCAAACAAACACCGATGGCAGTAGTAACCAGCAGGTAAACATAGCCCTGCCAACAGGGGTTTATTTTGGTGATGGAAAATTTGCCAAGGTTAGCGCCGATGGAAAAACAATGATTTTTTCAACGTTTGGGACCACAAATTCTGGAAGCACATCGGCAATTTACAAATGCAATACTGATGGTTCGGGTTTAACACTGGTAACGTCTGATAATACATCCGGAACTTTACAGGCAATTATAAATACAAATACGTTGCTGTATAATCTATATAATGCAACTACAAATGAAGATGAGCTTTGGCTGGTTAACCTTGACGGGAGCAACAAACACCAAATATCGCTTACTTTGCCTACAGGCTTAACACTGGCCGACTCGAGGGCAGAAGCTACAAGCAGCACCATATATTTTGTAACCGGGGACGCAAACGATACACAAGCTATTTATTCGGCTGGTATTGATGGTACAAACGTTAAGTTGGTTGCTAACGTGCCGTTAGGGTATGCAGTTAAACTACAGGGATTAATAAAATAATTACAATTGTTTAAATGAAATATAACGCCGGTAAGGCGCTTTTGCAAAACCCGCTTAATATAATTAAGCGGGTTTTGCATTTTATTAGCCTCGTTAAATTCACAATTATAGCTGCATTTTATTAAATGACAATTAAATGAAACGCATGTATCATTTATCATTGTACATTTGTTTAACGGTGTTAGATTATTTAATCATCGTTAAACAAGATGGCAAGTAAAGATAGAATAGCGCGCTTAAAAGAAGATACACGTATAAGCATATTAAAAGCGGCGCTGCATATTGCAAAAGAAGAGGGCTGGGAAGCGTTGAGCATGCGTAAAATAGCTGATGCGATTGACTATACTGCCCCTATTATTTATGAGTACTTTGAAAACAAAGATGCCTTAATGTATGAATTAACCCGCACAGGTTATAAAATACTTAATGAAAAACTGGAAGAAGCAAAAAGCCAGCATAGCACGCCCGATAAGCAATTAGAAGCTATGTGGCTGGCATATTGGAATTTTGCATTCTTAAAAAAGGAACTCTACCAGTTAATGTATGGTTTATCAACTAACTGCAACTGCACATTGATGAACAAGATGCCCGAAGCTGAAAAGCAATGGGACATTATAGCAGAAACAATAGGTAAACTAATGAATATTGATGACCTGGAATCGGAAGAAATATGTTTACGCTATTACACCTTCTGGTCAGTTATACACGGGCTTATCTCTATTAATATACTCAGCAGGGGTTCATCCGACGAGATAAACCGCCAGGTACTCATGAATGCCATAACAGGCATTATCAGGTCAATGACCGACAAGGTTCGTACCAATTAGAACCCTAAATTTTTTTGAAGAACAACACCGTAAAAACTTGACGGTGTAAGCTAACATTCACTAATAAATTATAAATATTGCAAAAAATGAAAGCAAATATCCACGATTTTTACCATTTACTTAACGCTGTTAAAAAATCTAATGGCATTAAATCATATCTCTGGTACGCAGCAATGAATATCAGCTACTTTGTTAGCAGGCTAATGCGCATACTCAATTATTAACACTCATATATCAAATCATATAGTTAAATGCTCTACAATTCAACACAAAAATTAAAACCATCAAACATGAAACGCATCATTTTAGGCTTATTAGCCATCACACTATTATATAGCTGTTCATCAGCTCCGCAGGCGCAACAGGCCCCGCCGCCGCCCGCATTGCCGGTAGCTACCATAGTAACAGGCACCGATACCACTTATCAGCAATATCCCGCCTCTATAGAGGGTACGGTAAACGTAGAGATACGCCCGCAGGTAAGCGGCTCGTTAGACAAGGTTTTTGTTGATGAAGGCGCACTGGTTACTGCCGGTCAGCCATTATTTAAAATTAACGACCTGCCTTATCGCGCGGCATTAAACAACGCGCTTGCCAATCAGCATGCCATGGAGGCTGCCGTAGCCAACGCGCAGCTGGAAATTGACAAGCTAACCCCACTGGTACAAAACAAAGTAGTATCAGACTATCAGTTAAAAACAGCAAAAGCAGCTTATGATGTTGCCAAAGCAAATGTTGAACAGGCAAAAGCAAATGTATCAACCGCGCAAATCAATTTGGGGTATACTACTATAAAGGCACCCGTTAACGGTTACATAGGCCGCCTGCTTAAAAAGCAGGGAAGTTTGGTTTCGCCAAGCGATGCCGACGCTTTAACCCTGTTATCGGATGTGCATAACGTACACGTTTACTTCGCGCTAAGCGAAAGTGATTTTGTAACCTTTAAGGAACAATATGCCGGTACCACTTTAAACGATAAGCTTAAACAACTGCCGCCCGTTACCTTATTACTGGCTGATAACACCGAATACGCCAAACAAGGCAGTATTGATATGATAGACGGCCAGTTTGATAAAAACACCGGCGCCATTACTTTAAGGGCAAGCTTTGCTAATCCGCAGGGTTTATTACGCTCGGGCAATACAGGGCAGGTGCGCCTTAGCCTGCAGCATAAGGATGCTTTAATTATCCCGCAATCGGCCACTGTTGAGATGCAGGACAAAGTATTTGTTTTTGCCCTGGCAGATAGCAATAAAGTTAAAAAACTGCCCATTACCATTGTAGGTAAAACCGGCGATAATTACATTGTAAAAGATGGCGTTAAAGCCGGCGACCAGATTGTATTGAGCGGAATAGACCACTTGCAGGAAGGCGAAGTTATTGTGCCCCAGAAAACAGCAGCAGCAGTTGCTAAAAACTAAACTTCATTAAAACTTAAGACCATGTTTCAAAAATTTATAGAACGACCCGTACTCTCAACAGTTATCTCCATATTATTGGTGATAGTGGGTGTACTTGGTTTAACCAAACTGCCCCTGGAGCGGTTCCCGAATATTGCTCCACCAGCAGTATTGGTATCTGCCGTATACCCGGGCGCTAATGCCGAAACTATTTTACGCTCGGTAACGCCTTCGCTGGAAGAAGCGATAAACGGTGTGGAAGGTATGACCTATATGACCTCTACCGCCAGTAACGACGGTACATTAGCTATTACCGTTTACTTTAAGCAAGGCACCGACCCAGACCAGGCGGCGGTGAATGTGCAAAACCGTGTTTCGCAGGCCACAAGCCAGTTGCCTGCCGAAGTTGTGCAATATGGTATAACCACTACCAAGCAGCAAAACAGCTTTATCGGCGCTATGGCTATTTATTCGGAAGATCCTAAAAAATACGATGCGACTTTTGTAGCCAACTACGCGCAGATCAATATCATACCCGAAATTAAACGTATACCGGGTATTGGTTCCGCTGCTATATTTGGTGGTGTAAAGGATTACTCTATGCGCGTTTGGCTTAACCCAAGCGAGATGGCAGCCCACAAAGTTACACCTGACGAAGTAACAGCCGCTATCCAGGATAAAAATCTTGAAGCCGCTCCGGGCAGTTTTGGCGAACAAAGCAATGAGGCATTTGAGTATATCATTAAATACAAGGGTAAACTTACCCAACCCGAGGAATATGAGAATATTGCTATTCGGGCAAACGCCGATGGTTCGGTATTGCGTTTAAAAGATGTGGCCCGTGTTGAACTTGGCGCTTATTCTTATAACAGCGTAAGTAACCTTAATGGCCACGATGGTATCATTATCGGCCTTATACAATTATCGGGCTCAAATGCCAACGAAATTCAGATCGGCGTTGATAACCTGATGCAAAAGTTATCGAAGAACTTTCCTGCCGGTATCAAATACAATCAGTTCTATCGTACCAAAACCGACCTGGATGAGTCCATTAACCAGGTTGAGCATACTTTATTAGAAGCCTTTATACTGGTATTTCTTGTAGTATATATATTCCTGCAGGATTTCAGGTCTACACTCATCCCGGCCATAGCGGTGCCGGTGGCCATTATCGGTACCTTCTTTTTTATGAACCTTTTTGGGTTCTCTATCAACCTGCTTACCTTATTCGCGCTGGTATTGGCCATAGGTATTGTAGTGGATGATGCCATTGTCGTCGTCGAGGCGGTTCACGCCAAAATGGAGCACAACCCTCAACTCACTCCTAAAAAGGCAACAACCCAAGCCATGCACGAAATTACCGGCGCTATTATATCTATTACACTGGTAATGGCCGCGGTATTTTTACCGGTAGGTTTCATGAGTGGTTCAACAGGGATATTTTACCGGCAGTTTGCATTTACCATGGCTATCGCTATTATGATATCGGCCGTGAACGCCTTAACCCTGAGCCCTGCATTAGCCGCCTTGTTTTTAAAAGGCAGCCATGTTAATGCCGATGGCGTTGTGGTAAAAAAGAGCTTTAAACAAAAGTTTTTTGATGGGTTTAACACATCGTTTAACTACACTACCGACAAATACCTCGGCGGTTTAAAATTCCTGATGAAGAAAAAATGGGTAGCTATCGCCGGGCTTGCCGTGGTGGTACTTGTTACATTATTCCTTGTTAACAGAACCAAAACAGGCTTCATCCCAACAGAGGACCAGGGCTTTGTGGCAATAGCTGTTAGCACCCCATCCGGAACTTCGCTAAGCGGTACCAATAAAATATTTAAACAGGCCGAAGATCAGCTTAAAACTTTGCCGTCACAAAGATTTGTTACCGCCTTATCTGGTTTCAACTTTTTAACACAATCCAGCAGTCCGTCTGCCGGTGTAATTTTCTTATTGTTAAAACCTAATGCAGAGAGGGGCGCCGTTAAAAATATCGACGATATACAAAATATAGTAAGGCAAAGATTAGGCGGCATACCCGGCGGTACATTTTTCGTGTTCAGTTTCCCAACTGTTCCGGGCTTTAGTAACGTAGAAGCGCTGGATGTGGTACTACAGGACAGAACCAACGGCAAGCTGGATAAATTTAGCGGAATTGCCAATGATTTTATCGGGAAGCTGATGACGAAACCGGCTATTGCCTATGCCTTTACTTCGTATAAAGCAGATTATCCGCAGTTACAACTGGAAGTGGATGACGATAAAGCTAACCAGTTAGGCGTGAGTGTTAAGGATATCCTGTCGACTATGCAGGCCTATTTTGGCGGCGCGCAGGCATCAGATTTTAACCGCTTTGGTAAATATTATCGTGTGGAAGTACAGGCTGATGTGGCCGACCGTACCGACCCTTCGGCAATTGACCACGTGTTTGTAAAAAACATTAAAGGCGATATGGTGCCTATCAATACGCTGGTAAAACTGACACGTGTTTACGGTTCAGAAACAGCATCGCGTTATAACCTGTTCAATTCTATCGAGATCAATGCCATCCCTAAACCGGGTTACAGCTCGGGTGATGCCATTAAAGCGATACAAGAAACAGCCAACGACTTACCTACAGGTTTCTCGTACGAGTTCTCGGGCCAAACCCGTGAAGAGATATCATCGGGCGGCCAATCAACTGTAGTGTTCCTGTTGTGTCTGGTGTTTGTTTACTTCCTGCTATCGGCACAATATGAAAGTTATATATTGCCTTTAGCGGTCATCTTATCCATCCCTACCGGGATAATCGGCGTATTTATTGTATTGGGGTTAACAGGTATTGAAAACAACATTTACGTACAGGTAGCGCTTATAATGCTTATCGGGTTATTGGCCAAAAATGCCATCCTGATTGTAGAATTCGCGGTACAAAGGCGTAAGGCCGGGCATGGCTTGGTACAGTCGGCCATGGAAGCTGCCAAACTGCGTGTGCGGCCAATTATCATGACCTCGCTTGCATTTGTATTCGGTTTATTCCCCATGAGTATTGCTACAGGGCCATCGGCACAGGGTAACCACTCTATCAGTATCGGCGCGGCAGGCGGGATGGTATCAGGCGTTGTGCTTGGTTTGTTCATCATCCCCGTTTTGTTCGTCATCTTCCAGGGATTACAGGAAAGGGTTACAGGCATACCGTTAGCGGTATTGAACGACCCGGACGGGCCATCGCATAATGGCCTTAATGGTAATTCAGTAGCCGTTTTACAGGATGAATATTCGGCATAAATTTTTAATCAGAAACAAAATGAAAAGATATATAAACGGGCTGGCTTTACTATTGCTTTTAAGCGCCTGTAGCGTTTCGAAAAATATCGAAACACCCAAACCAGCGTTACCTGATACGTTCAGGAACGCGGCGACAAGCGCTGATACCAGCAGCATTGCCGACATACAATGGAAAAGCTTTTTTACCGATGCCACCTTGCAAAACCTGATTGACAGCGCTATCATCAAAAATTATGATATGCAGATAGCTGTTAAAAATATAGAAGCATCACAGCTTTTATTTAAACAGGTAAAATGGAACAATGTGCCGCAGGTTGATTTAAACGTAACCGCCAGTACCGACCGCCCATCGGATAACAGTTTGGATGGTTTGAGTTTGAAGGAATATGATATCAATACTAATCATATCGAAGATTATTCGGCAAACTTATCGGTATCCTGGGAAGCAGATATCTGGGGCAAAATAAAAAACCAGAGCAAAGCCGCGCTGGCTACTTACCTGCAAACGGTAGAAGCTAAAAAGGCCATTCAAACCAATATTGTAGCAACCGTATCGCAAGGATATTATAATTTGCTGATGCTGGATGCGCAGTTGGATATTGCCCAAAAGAATGTAAGGTTAAATGATAGTACGCTGCGTATTATCCGTTTCCAGTACGATGCTGGGCAGGTTACCTCTTTGGCCGTACAACAGGCCGAGGCCCAGCAACAGGAAGCCGCGCAATTAATACCGCAGTTTGAACAAAACATTGCCATACAGGAAAACGCGTTGCGCATTTTAGCAGGCGAATTGCCCGGTAGTATTACCCGCAATGCCACGCTGGACCAGATCAAATTTGCTGATAACTTATCGGCAGGCGTGCCATCAGCAATGGTAAGCCGCAGGCCGGATGTTAAAAGCGCCGAACTGGCTTTGGTTATTGCTAACGCCAACGTGGGTATTACTAAAGCTTACATGTACCCGGCCTTGCGCATAACTGCCAGCGGGGGTATAAACTCCTTTATGGCCAATAATTGGTTTAACATACCGGCATCGCTTTTTGGCATTGTTTCGGGTAGTTTATTGCAGCCCTTGCTGGATAATAAAGAACTATCAACCCAATACAAAGTTGCCGAGGTTAACCGCGATAAAACAGTGTTGCAATTCAGGCAATCGGTATTAAATGCCGTTGGCGAGGTAAGCGATGCCATGGTTAAAATACAAAAGCTAAACGTGCAGGAAGCTATTGCCGCAAACCGTGTAAATACTTTAAACAAAGCCACGGCAAATGCTACCCTGTTGTTTAAAAATGGCATGGCCGATTATCTTGAAGTAATAACAGCACAAAGCAATGTATTGCAAGGCCAGCTTGAACTGGCAACCATAAAAAGGGATGAGTTAAGCGCGGTATCCGAGCTTTACCAATCATTAGGTGGTGGCTGGAATTAAAAACTGACAAAATTATTATAAAAGCAAAGCGCTAATACTATCAGGTATTAGCGCTTTTTTATTTATGAATAAAATAGTTACTATTCGCCGTATTGCTCATCCGTAACATGTTCCATCCACTCAACCGGCGAGCCGTTAAGTTTTTCCTGTATGGCGATATGGCTCATAGCAGTAGTAGCCGAGGCACCATGCCAGTGCTTTTCGCCGGGGGCAAACCAAACCACATCACCCTGGCGTATTTCTTCTACCGGGCCGCCTTCACGCTGCACCCTACCTGCGCCTGCGGTAACAATTAGGGTTTGCCCCAGCGGATGTGTATGCCATGCGGTGCGGGCGCCGGGCTCAAAGGTAACCAGGGCCATTGCCACGCGCGCCGGGTCGGGCGGGTTAAAAAGCGGGTCGATACGTACCGTACCGGTAAAATATTCTGCCGGCCCTTTACCCGAAGGCTGTGAGCCGCTGCGTTTAATTTCCATAGATTCTGATTTTATATAATGAACAATAGTTGCGTAGCTAAGTTTCGGCAATTTACGCCACAACCGGGGTATGGGACAAATTATCAAGCAAAAAATAAGTTAACTTGTAAAGTCCAATAATAGATTCCCGAAAATTATTTTCGATATTGGTAGTCTTAAAGCAGACCTGAATATCTTATCAATTGAAATTTCCAATTTTTATTTATAAACAGGATTTTCGGATGGCAATGCACCTATTTACTACTATACCTATTTAATGCGCAAAACCTTATTACTCGTTTTCCTGGCGATTTCGTTCTTAGCTGCAAAGGCGCAAAATCAAGGCGTAGTAAAGGCCGTTATCCTCGATTCGCTCGACAAAAAACCTATTCAATTTGCTACAGTCTCTGTTTTACAGCTACAAGATTCATCATTAACATCCTACACCGTAACCGATAAAAATGGCGTCTTTACGCTTAGAAACTTGCCGCAAAAACCCGCGCGTTTGCTCATATCGCATGTCGGGTACCAGGCACTGCATATCAATCTTAATTTTAAAAAAGGAGCGGTTATTAACTTAGGGGAAATTTATCTTTCCGTAAAAACATTGGCCGAAGTAACCATAAGGGGTGAGCGAGAGCCTGTAATCATAAAAAGAGATACTATTGAATTTGATGCCGAAGCATTTAAAACCCGGCCCAATGCTGTGGTGGAAGATTTGCTGAGGAAACTGCCCGGCGTACAGGTTGATATCAGCGGCCGTATAACAGTTAACGGTAAAGACATATCAAAGATAAAAGTTAACGGTAAAGACTTTTTTGCAGGCGACCCTACCATTGCTACCCGCAACCTGGAAGCAAATATGATATCCAAGGTGCAGATATACGACGACCGGGAAAACGACCCCGACCACCTGATTCCCGACTACCAGGTAAAAAAGATCATTAACCTTAAATTTAAAAAATCATTTGCTAACGGCATATTGAGCACGCTGGGTGCCGGCGGCGGTACGCAAGACAGGTATGTCGCTACAGGGTTTTTAGCCAAATTTAGAGACGACTTTCAATTTAGCGCTAAAGCTAATACTGATAATTTAAGCAGCACCGGCGATTTTACCGGTAACTCCGGCGGGTTTAATAATTACTCATTTGGCAATTTGGGAGGGCCTATGTATGGTGGCCCTACCGGTATCCGGAAAGGAAATACCGGCAATGCGGATTTTACCAAGGACATCGGAAAAAAATTGAAACTGCATATTGAATATAGCTTTAAAAACAGCATAACCGATAATAACTCAATAGCTAAGACCCAACAAACGCTTGCCGATACTGTATTAAACACCATTACGCAAAGCAATCAGCACCAATACACAAATGATCAGAATTTTCATGGTGAAACAGAGTGGAGGCCCGATTCGCTTACTATTATTAAATACAACCCGGATTTGGAGTATACTTATAATAGTAACCAAAGCGAAAGCAACAGCACCAAAACGAGCAATTACCTGGGGATATTAAATACAAATATTACTGATGACCACGGTAATGGAAACTCGTTTCAGTACCAGCATAATTTGAGCTATTACCGTAAAGTGAGTAAAAAGGGCGCTTCGTTAACGCTTACAAATTCGGTTAATATACAGCCGCAAAACAGTGTTGATTATAATAACAATTTACTTAACTCATACATAGCGGCGCTGCCGTCTGATACATTAAACAGGTTTGCCAAAAATACCAGCCATGATATATCTGTTGGATTAAACGCTGCTTATCATTACCCCATAACAAAAAAGTTATCGGCCGATATATCATTATTAGGATTGCACGATCAAAACGCGGGTGAATTGCTTACGTATGATGAAGACTTTAAAACGGGCTTATACACCCTGTTTTTACAGGATCAAAGCAGCGACCTTATCCGTAACTTATGGGGCGAAAGTTTAACCTCGCAACTCACTTATAACTTTACTGATAATATTTATGTAAAAGCGGGTTTGGTAGGTTTGGCGCAACAAATAGGCAATCATTTTAATAGCTATACCAACGATCTTAACCAAAATTTTTATTACCTGTTCCCCTCAGCCGAAGTGCATATAAGCAGTTTTACGGCAAGCTACAGCGAATCGGTGCAGCAACCGTCTATCAATAATTTACAGCCTATAACAATTGTGTACAGTCCGCTTTATACATTTATAGGCAACCCGGGCCTTAAACCTACCTATTTTCATAATATTAATTTTAACTACAATAAATATGATTACCAGGCGCAAACCAACTTCAATATTAATTCGCACATTGTTATTGAAAAAAACACGGTAGTTAATGAGCAAAGTATAAATGCAGAAGGCGCTGACGTAACCACACCTATTAACCGGAATGGAAGGTTTACGGCTTATCTGAACGGTTCTTTTGGTAAGCAATTAAAAAAAATTAATAAATGGGAGTTTTATTTAAGCGCGAATGCCAATGCTTCTGCAGGGCATAATTTTTTTATTGTAAACCAGCAAAATGGTTATCAAAACACCCAGAACTTAATATTTACACCCAGCTTTACCGCGCAATGGAATGATGTTATTATGCTGTCGCCTTCGTACAGCGTTAATTATGCGAGTACCCAATACCAACTGGTTAATTACCCCAATTCCAATTATACTACACAAACCGCCGGCATGATAGCAAATATCAGTCTGCCAAAAAA
>Ga0302315_10001403_pt1 | contig 24338 bp, 21 predicted proteins | sample III_Palsa_N3_1_FD_200532 | JGI IMG/M metagenome (GOLD analysis project Ga0302315, IMG submission 200532) | Peat permafrost microbial communities from Stordalen Mire near Abisko, Sweden - III_Palsa_N3_1 | ecosystem: Environmental > Terrestrial > Soil > Palsa > Peat permafrost | place: Sweden...
GCTGAGGTGGATGAGCGCAACCTCATGGAATATTGGCTTCCCCATTGGAAAGCCGCCATCACCGAAGGCCATGCGCAGTCTGTCATGTCGTCCTACAATGCCATCAACGGCACTGCCGACGCGGTCAATCACTACCTTCTTACGGACATTCTGCGGGACATGTGGGGCTTCGACGGTTTCGTCACGGACGATCTGGGCGCCGTCGAGCTGCTGACCAACACCCATGGTCAGCATGTAACCGACGATCCGATAAAGGCCACGGCAATGGCCATCAAAGCCGGAAATGACTCGGACGATAAAGAATTCCAAACGAACATCCCGTTGGCAGTCAAACAAGGCCTTCTCACCGAACAGGATGTCGACCAGGCCTTAACCCGTGTGTTGCGTGTTGGCTTTCGCCTCGGGGCTTTCGATCCACCGAAATCGAGCCCATACAGCAAGATCGGAATGAGTGTGGTCCGCTCGCCCGAGCATCTCGTGCTTGCCCTGAAGGTGGCGCAGGAGTCGATTACCCTACTGAGCAACCGCGACGCTTTCCTGCCCTTGAAGCGCAATGCGGTTCATTCAATCGCGGTGATTGGACCTGCGGGGGGCAACGACTACGAGACCGGTAACTACTATGGAAAACCTGCGCGCAAAGTAAGCGCTGTGGGTGGCCTTCGCAATCTTCTTGGATCCGGCGTTTCGGTGGAATACGAAAAGGGAGCGGACTTCGTGGGCGAGGCGGATGGGGCTGCAATCGCGCGCGCAGCCGCGCTCGCGGCGAAATCCGACGTGGCGGTGCTTTTCCTTGGAACGAATAAAGCAGTCGAGGCGGAGGGTCGCGACCGCCGCAACCTCAATCTCCCCGGCGCCCAGGAACAGCTCCTCGAAGCCGTCTACGCAGCCAATCCAAAGACCGTTCTGGTGTTGATGAACGCAGGCCCGCTCGCAGTCACATGGGCCAACGATCATTTGCCTGCGATTCTCGACGCATGGTATCCCGGCGAAGCCGCGGGGATCGCTATCGCGCGGGCACTCTTCGGCGACGACAACCCCGGTGGCCACTTGCCTTACACGGTCTACGCAGATCTCCACGGGGTCCCCCCTCCCAATGAATACGACGTCTCCAAGGGCTACACCTATCTCTATTTCAAGGGAAAGCCTCTTTACCCCTTCGGCCACGGCCTTAGCTATACCAAGTTTGAATACAGTCACCTCAAACTCTCTGCGGCGTCCATATCGTCGAACGGGAAGGTTGAGGTTTCGTTCGATCTCAAGAACGCGGGAGACCGCACAGGCTCTGAGGTCGCTCAACTCTATACTCACCAGCAACACAGCGTGGTAGTTCAGCCGCGTAAGAGCCTGCGTGCCTTCGAACGCGTTACCCTGCAGCCCAGCGAAACACTCCATATGCAAATCACGCTGCCGGCATCCCAGTTGGCGTTTTGGGATATCCGATCAAAAAAGTTCACCGTTGAGCCTGGGTCGTTCGACGTTATGGTTGGCTCGTCGTCGGAAGACATCCGCTTGAGCGACCGTCTTCTCGTGGAATTGGACAGAAAGTAGGAAATTTCGAATGCTGTTGCGTCGCCAAAAGGACAAATATGGAAACGAAAATTAATCTTGCACTCATCCTCGCACTACCGCTCACGCCTCTCGGCACCACCTTGACAATGGCTGCACAGGCCGGGGCGGGACACAATGCTCCTCCGGCTAGGCCGCAAGCCCCATGCGACATCTACGCCGCCGCTGGCGATCCCTGCGTGGCCGCCCACAGCACCACACGCGCGCTGTACGCCTCCTACAATAATCGCCCGCTCTACCAAGTCCTGCGCCAGTCGGACGGCAACGCCGTGGACAGCGCGTCGTCCAACCCGTCGCGCCACAGTTCCCTTATGTGAGGATATGCCAACGCGGTCGCGGAGGACGCGTTCTGCGCCAACACGCATTCCTGGATCACTACGGCCAGTTTATGTCTTCTGGGTTGGTGTATTTCTGCTGTCGGGGTCGGAGTCGACCGGCTCACGATACAACTCAAACCGGAAGGTTCGTGAGAGTTCTATTCTTGAACTTGAGACTCGATGATCGGAGAGTTTTGAACATGCAGATTTGGACCCGGAGAGATTTCAACCACAGGTTGGCCTGGACCGTATGTGCCCTGCCCCTTTGGCCGAAGATAGCCGAGGAACAAAAAGCCGACCCTCAGGGGTTTGTTCATCCAGGCATGTTGCACGCGGCGGCCGACCTCCAACGGATGAAGCAGGCCGTAGGCCACCAGCAGGAGCCGATCTATTCCGGCTTCGAGCGTTTGCGGGATGATCCTCACTCCCAACTCAGCTATGGCATGAGGGGCCCCTTTCCTGAAGCAGGGCGCGGACCTGGCAAGACCGTCCACATTCAGGAATTCGATAGTGATGGCAGTGCCTGCTACCAGTGCGCTCTGATGGGCTCGATCACCGGAGACAATCGCTACTTCGCGGTCTCTCGCAAGATACTTAACGCCTGGGCTGGGACCCTCAAGAGGATCGTCGGCGTGGACGCCATCCTAGGTTGCGGACTGGGAGGATTTCTTTACCTGAATGGGGCCGAACTGTTGCGCTCGTCGGATCATGCCACTTCGGATGAAGTTGCCGCATGGACGCGTATGTTTCGCGAAGTCTTTCTTCCCGTGATTGCTGAGTTCGCTCCATTCGCCAATGGCAACTGGGATACCGCCGCTCTCAAGACGGTGATGGCAATCGGAATCTTCTGCGATGACGCCGCCCTCTTCGGTCACGCCGTGCAGTATTACCTCTACGGTTGTGGGGACGGTCGCCTTACCAACTACATCTACCTCAGTGGTCAATGCCAAGAGTCAGGTCGTGACCAGGCGCACACACAGTTGGGTGAGGGCCACATGGGTGACTGCTGCGAGATGGCGTGGCAGCAAGGCCTTGACCTTTATGGAGCTGGGGACAATCGTCTTCTCTCGGGCTTCGAGTACACGGCCTGCTATGAGACGGGCGGGACTGTCCCGTTCACGCCGGACACGGACCGAACTGGAAAATATTCCCACGGCACTATTTCCATTCGTCATCCGAAGATCCAGCCTATCTTTGAACAGATCTATCACCACTTCGCCAATCGTATGGGGCTTGCCGCGCCATACACCGAGCGCGCCGCCAAGTCGATTCGACCCGAGGGTTCCGACAATGCTGACCATTCCGGCTTCGGCACACTGGCCTACACTCGACCCAAAGGAAGTGGCACAGAAATGGCACCGGCAGGGGCCGCGGTATTCGGCCTTCGGGCTCGTGCCAGCCAGCATTTCATCGCCGTCGAATGGCCCCCTCTCCACGGCCGGGAGACATATGCGGTTCAGCGTGCGGGTAATGAAGCCGGCCCATTTCGTACCATTGCCGCCAGCCTGCGCAAAGCGAATTGGATAGACAAAGACGTAGCCCCTTCGCAAACCTACTTCTATCGGATTCTCCGCGAGCGTACGGGCAGCGTTTCTTTGGTGAAAGGCACCTGTGCCGGCTTGCCATCAGGATGGCAACTCAATGAAGCAGGAGCGACACAGGTAACTCCAACTGCCTTTCACGACGGCGGGGCTTTTACTTTAGAAGCAGCCGGTAGCCGCAATTCCATGGAAGGTGGAGTCTCTGTTTTGCGTTCTTGGCAGTCGGCCAGCGCTATTACGGCTCGGCTCGTCCCTCGCATCGCATCTCAGCATCTGTGGGTAGGGCTTATGGTCCGTGACCCGGACACCACCGAGGCAGTGTTGCTATTTCTTTCACCCGACTCGATCTCCGTTGAGGAGTACCCAGCATGGTCTGTGCGAATGGAACGTCGCAACCCGGCTGGGTCCGACCAGGACACGGAACGAAGAATTCCGCTATCGATGCCAGTAGTGCGAAACGGACGCATACAGGGTGACCTTTGGTTCCGCATAGAACGTCACGACAATATGATTCAAGGATCCATTTCTGCCGATGGAAACACATGGCAAACCGTCGGCAGCGTTCAACTCAATTGGCTCGCCGATTCCTCACTGGTCGGTCTGGCACTCAGCTCAGGTCTCGGAACTGTTACGACGGAAGTTGTGATGGATCAGGTTACTTTCGCATAGCTTGCGAAGCTGCCCGTACCAGCTCTCAGGCCGCAACGTAACCACGTGCCCATGCCTGTGCAACCACACCCGACTCACATTGAGGTCAAAGCCCCCGAACCCAGTTGGATCGGATCTAGGAGATATTTGCGGTCACGATGTGAGAACGCTACCTTCCCGCAGGCTGATATTCTGTTGATTCGGCAGAGGCGCTGCCGAGCGAAATACGTCGCTGCGCATGGATTCATCAATAACCCGAGATCTGGTGAGAACATGGAAAAGAGTCTGGAGAACGTCCACCAATGCCCTCGCTGCGGGCACACAATTCGGATCGAACAGATTGAGGTTAAAGCGATCTCAGTTGGAATTATCACCTGCCTAAATTGCGGGTATTCCGGCCCCATCAATCTGCAAATCGTCGAAGGCAACACCTCCGATCATTCCGGATAGACAGCGAACGTCATGTCGCGGCAGCCAAGTTGAGCGGAGTGCAGGAACTCGTCGTTTCGATCTTCCTCATGAACGCCCGCACCAGCCTGCTCGCCAGTTTCGATTTGTTGTCGCCTCGCGATGTCAGATAGGTGCGCAGGTTGAGCGTGTCCTCTTGCAGCGGACGAATCGCAACTCCAGTGCGCGCGATTTGCAGCGCGCCGGCTCTTGTCATAAAGGCCACGCTGTTGCTCTCTGCCAGCAGACCGTAAACTTCCTCAGCAACCATGAAGTGATGAATGCCGATTGGCGCAGCGTTTCGTTCCTCAGAAAGGCTCATGATGCGGTCGTAGAGCGAAGGATGGACAGTGCGTTCGAACAAGACCCAATGCCTGCGGATTAATTGATCCATCCGGATAGATGGCAATGTCGACAACTCGTCGTCAGCCATGATCGCAACGTAAAACGGCGACTCGGCAACTTTGACCTTGCTCAAGAGCGGGGATTCCGGCGGCTCAGTAATGAAGGCTAGATCAAGACTGCCCGCCGCGATATCACGGGCAAGTTCGTGAGCGAACCGACTGTGCATTTCAATTTTGAGTCTTGGATACGTGGAGAGTCGCAGAGAAAGCAACGTCGATATCAGGAACGGGTCAGTCGACGGAGAGCGGCCTACATTCAAAATAATTTCTGCGTCTTGAATCGCTGCTCGGACAGCGTGAACCGCTCGATCCGCGTGAAGTATCGATAGACGAGCTTCCGCGGCGAACGAACTTCCTGCCTTGCTGAGGGAAACCTTCCGGCGATCCCGATTAAATAACAGGCATCCCAACCGATCTTCTAACTCCGAAATCTGTTTGGTCAACGCAGGTTGAGTGATCCCTAGACGATGCGCCGCCCGCGAGAAGTTCAACTCCTCTGCGAGAGCAAGCACAGCTTCCATCAACCTGATCTCGTTTTTGGCCATCCTACTACCGATTGGACGCCGTACCCACAAAACGGTTTGCCTCGTTCAGAGAGACCCTTCCATTTCCAGATCCCACTCGCGCAGCCCATAGATGGAGTATCCCTTGCCGCGGGCCGGCCCTTCGCCAACTCACCGCGACAATGAAACCCCTGATCATCTTTAATTGGGTCGACGTTTTCATCCCCTCTTCATCGATTGAACCGGAGTCGACTCGCATGCAACAAGATGTTGGGAGGTCTTGAGCAACCATGCACGGCATCCGAATCGACGCATCTCCGATGCGGCTTGCGCCCTGTTCACCAGCGATCAACTGGTTCACGCCAGACGAAGCGGTCTCCCGTTTGATTACCTCGTTGAAGGACCCAAAGTTCACCGAGGCGACAGAGGTAAGCGAAGAGGGCCACGAGGAGACACAAGGCCACAAGGCTGAGTACGAACTCCCAGCGTCTCGGGGCGTTTTCTTCCGTTCGAGCACCACAGCACGGACACTCATTGCTCGCCGGGGAAACCAGATTTCGCTCGGGCTTGCCGATCTGCTTCCCGGTCGAGACGATACTCACTCTGCTCTTCGTCATCGCTCTCGCTCTCCTGGGCCTCATCGTTGTCGCCCCCCGTCGTGCCTTGGGCAGCGAGATAGGCAGCTCGTTCCCGCTTGTCCCTCCGCACCTCCAGCAACTGCTCCCCAACAGTGTGCTTTGGCGAATAGCAGTACTGAACGTAGGCCTCAAAGAGCGACTGATTACGCATGCCTCGCTTCAAAAGATCAGCTTGGTGATGCTTGTAGAGGTGCATTAGTCCTTCAGGCGTGATTGTGTAGAAGTGTCTCTTTCCGCGAGTGGCTACTGTCGCCGGCAACCACCCGTTATCGATCCAGGCTACGATCTCGCTCTTGCGCACATGCAAGGCGGCCGCGAGGCTCTCCAGTGAGAAGAGATCGCACCGGATATCTCGCACGCTGAGATGATTTCTCATCAGCATGCTGCGGATTGCTTTCGGTGTGCGATTCAGCTTCTTCGCCACCTCATCGACCGAACGCTTGACGAGTTCCTCGCGTACCGTATCGAGTTCCTCCTCGGTCCAACGACGATGATCTACCCGTCCCTTGAGGCCGTACTGGATGACAAAACGCCAACAGGCTTCCTTCGTGCGCCCCGTATGCCTCTGAAGGCGGACCACGAGCTGTTCGAGTTTGTTGCCGGAGAGTACCTTAGCCTGCGCCGCCATAGCCATAGCTTCGGAACTCCAACTCTGAGAGGAATTCAGAGATTGGGGAAGAGTTGCCACATTCACCTCGAAGCCAGCCTTCGGTCAACCGAGAACGGGACGTTCTCTGGCAGCTGAAGGCGAAGCCCTATGGCAAATAGATTCCCCCAAAGTCTCTCGGCCTGTCCAATTCCATCCGGGCTGACCGTTATAGCCGTCAGGAATGACAGAGCGAACTACATTCGGCGGAGCGCTCCAAAGACCGCTATTTCAACGAGGATTGGCGAAGGCGGAGTAGTCTCGCAGTATGCGCGGCTCTCCGCCATCATCTCGAAAATACTTCGCCTCGATGGCCGGATGATTCCTCAGACAGGCTGAGAACGTTGTTCCATCGGTGAATTCGATGTGGATCTCTGGACCGTACGAACCGTCCTCATAGATCTTCAAGAGGCGGACTACTTTGCTCGTGAGTTCATTGCATTCGATCATGGTTCTTCCAGTGGGTTGGTCGAGATGCGAATCCTAAACCGACTGCGGCTCCGACGACGAATCGCGGATATCTTTGTAAAATGTGATGGCCGAAATCATATTAGACCCAAGTGAGAAATGGAAGCCGGCCGTTTACTCAAATCTTCGCGCGAGCCGCAGAGAGTGCATCCACTAAATATAGTGCTTCCACGAAGTCAATGCTAGGGAGATGCCCTCTGATGTATGCGTTCAAGTCGGCGAGCGAATCCGGAAACTCCGAAAGGAGCGAGGCTGGAGACAGATTGATCTCGCCCAACATTCTGGCGTGCACGAGGTCCACATCTCCGATCTCGAACGAGGGGTGCGCGAAGTTGGACTGCGCCACTTGGCGGCGCTTTCTGGAGCGTTCGAATTGACGATGAGCGAGTTTCTAACGGGCATCAACGGTCACTGAAAGTCAGCCCCCCAAAGGCACCGTCTCTTGACTGCAACTTAACAACCCGCGGGTTTGGCCCGAGATCGGGGATGGGACAGACACTGCATCCGATTCGCCATCATCCTCATAGGCAGATTGGAGTGACACCTGTGTGCCCCAACCGTCGGTGTGTCCGGACCGGACCGATCCGTATGGTCTCGCATGGTTACAGCGCGGAGTCTGTTGATAGACCACAAATGACAGCGGGCAATCCTTGCGAAAATATCGCACACCCGCCATACAGTGGCGAACAGAACATGCCGCGAATCAATCGAACCTGGCCTAACGGTGGCCGGACACTTTCCCAAGGTCATTCTGAGTGGAACAAATACCGCAATTCGCCGCGTGCTTATTGGGACTCGGGACGGTTCCTTCTACGACCGGCAAGTTTAGAACACCAGAGCCTGCAAGCTGAGCGATCGTTCTTAGCAACAAGGTCCTAGACATGGTGTACATCGATCCTCGTGCGCCGGCATACCCGCAGTTCCAGCTTCCAAGTCGTTGCGCGAACCCAAGCGCGTTAAGAACGCCCTCCTTGCTCATCCCCATCAGACTCCCAAGGCCTTCCTTGCACAAAAGTTCGATTAGACCGGCGGTCGCCCAATCGCCTGCGCCACATGTGTCGACGACAGTCTTGCTTACGGGCGCGCTGAGATGTTGCCAAGCACTGACTCGTCCCTGTCGAGCAGTACGGAACCGCAATCCCCCTCGGCCGAGAGTCTGAACTTCTAGTTTCCGTTCCTTAGGCCAGACCAGTTCCTCGAGTTCCGGGAATCGTTCATGCGAGTACTTCACAACGTTAGAAATGCTCAGGAGCTTATGAAAGAGATGATCGACTCGGCTGGAAGATGGCTCGAAGACGATAATTTTTCCATGAGCATGGAATTGAAGCGCCAATTCGACTGCACCCGGCGAGGCCCGGTCGACAAACAAGACGTCGTTGTCTAGCAGGGCTTCCGTCGCGGCGCGGATCGACGGGATCGTCACTGGCTGGTAGGAGGGTAGTCGCTCCCCACACCATGGGCAAGAGAACGTGAACGAATGGAATGGTATGCCCGCGGAATCCAGCCGAAGCCTCTCCACAATGGCCGGTGCAACTGCATGAGGAGCGAGATTCAGAAAGCTGGTATTTACTCCCCAGGCCTTGAGGTCGGTTGAGATCGTATCTGCGCAAGTATCTGGCATCAAGCGTCCCACTGGCGAAGCGTTCCAACCTAACAGACTCAATATGGCCATGACGTTGCCGCATGTACCGCCCGCCGCAACGCTCGAAACGCCCGAATCATTTTGGAGCAATATATCCAGGGCGATCAGGCCAATGCCGGCAATCCCTTTGCGTTCCGCGTTAGTGCGTGTTTTCATATGCCTCTCCTTTCAGCCAGAGGTGAACGAGTTTCTTGTCCGAGAAACTTTGAACCTCAAGGCCGGGGGTAAATTTGTAGGTGAGCGCCTCAACGTAGACGACCGGGAAATCCCGTTCGATCGAAGCCATCAGAGCCCCGAGTGAGAGCAGTTTGCTGCCGATCGGGGAAAGCACGACAAGAGAGCCGCCGGTCTCGCGAAAGACTTCACCTCGCTCATCATCGATTCTCAGGATGGAGCGATAGAGGTCTAAAGGATTCGCCTCCGAAGCGAATATCACGTTCCTCGGATCGACCTGCCAAGTGCTCTCCAGTTCATTTCGGAATTCCGTGATCAGTTTCTCGGGCTTCCTCAGATCCTGGGAGGGAAATGGAAGAATGGGACAGATATCGTGGGGCTTGGGCTCAAGGCCCGAGAAAATCTTCGCCAAGGTCGCCTGTTGACCGGTCACCAGCTGTGGCAACCACAAGACTGCCGCTTGCTGACTGCTCTCAAGGCCTAACCGTCCTTTGAACCCGTGCATCGTCGTCGCGCGCTCCGCAGGCTCGGCAATGATGCCGTCGTCCAAGCTCGCCTGATCGATGACCAGCAGATGAAGATTTCGAGGCGAATGAGGATGATCCAGAACCGACTTCACCAGCGGGAAAACAATTCCACGCGACAAAGCGCTACAGTCGATGACCACGTCGGTGTAGTCCTCCCACTGGATTCCACGCGCGATTTCAGCTACTTGCCGGCCTCCGGTCAGCGCCATGTCGTTCGGCGAAAAGATTTGAACATCGCGAATGTCCAGATCCGTGAGTTTATCTTTGAAAAACTTGATGTTCTCCTCGGCCCCCTGCATGAGGCCGGTCGGAGAAAGGGGGCGATGCTCTCGGAGCAGCAATGTACTGAGAGACGCTTTGCTGCGTTCTGATAGGAGTTTGGCTACAACCGTGGAACGGGGATCGAACCCAGCTCCGCCAATGAGCAGGACGCGTCTACTCGGCGAGGAAAACCACTCTGCCAAAAACGGCGGAGTAGCCCCATCCCGATGCATGACGCATCTTTCCCATCTGGGCCGTGGGCGGCTCATTGGATCGCCTCTAAGACATCGTCGACGGTAGATTTAATGAATCCGCCTCGCTTGAGCGTCAAGCCGTAATGAAGGCACGCAATCCCGCCAAGTTCGATCAGGCACCATTCCTTACCCTGGCAATCGTACTTTGGAACGAGGGTAAATGCGTTGTACGCCATCCCATACTTGAGAACGTTGGCCAGCTCGGGATGCTTCCGCGACAGTTGCTCGAACTCCTCCTGAGGGATTCCGAACGCATTCGCGCCGCTGCCCAACCATGCTGTCGCTCTAAGCGATTCGCTTCGGCATTTCGAGGCAATAACCTCAACGAGCAGTCTGACTTTTTCGTAGTACGGAAAGTTCCAAGCCTTAATGAACTCCTCCGCGCGGGCTCGCAGCAACTTTGTTTGCCCCTCGCAGCTCAACATCGCGCCTTGATTGCGGATGAGTCGCGTGGCAATCGCGTCGACGAGTATCGCAGACAGGCGCAAGAACTGTTCCGCATTCTCGGAGCTCGCGTCACAGAGGTCGTGAAATCCAAAAAAATACGCCCGTTCGTAAGTGTGCAAAAGGAAGAGGCGCGCTGCCTCCTCCAAGCCGGAGTCGATCTTCAGCGGCCGAACGGGTTCGGGATCCTCTTGCCCAAACAGTTCCTTTTGATCCACTCGGGTTGCATAGCGGTTGAGCAGGATCAAGAGTAGCGCGAGCTGTTCATCCTCTTCCAACTTTTTCCCGTAGTCGGTGATGAGTTTCAGGATGCTTTCATAGCGATCGACGGAGATGTGCAACCGTTTCGCTTCACTGAGGGTCTTGGCCCGCAAACTTTCCAGTTTCGAAGCGGTCAAACGAACGGGCTTATCGGACAATAGGCTGGTGAAGTCGTCGAGCTTGCGCGTCGCGAACATGGGCATCTGCCGCATATATCGGTTGGCCATGTCGCGCGCCATTTTTCGGAAGGCGCTCTTCTGATCCTTGCGTTCGCTCTGCAGGTTGATCTGAATGACTTCTCTCGAAACGGTTACACCCGGAAGCTCGGATGGCTGTTCCTCTTGGTGCGCGAGAGCAAACGCTTCCTCGGGACGCAACGCGTCGAGTCTCGTCAGCAGCCATCTGCCGACCTTCAACTCCCGCCTGATGAGCCATCTCTGAAGAAAGGCGAACTGCGTCGGGTGAAGTGTATTGGCGTCGTCGCAGATGACAAGAGGATGCAGAAGCCAAGTGGGTCCCCCGTCGAATTGAATCTCTACGCTTCCCAATATCTCGAATGGCCGATAGTAATCCGCATCAAGAGCCGCTAATTCCTCAAGGGGAGGCGGCACGAGCGCCCCAATGACCCGCAAGACGCTCTCCTCAATCCTTGCAGCTGTCTTTGCGAGGTTTTCGAATGTATCCGCACCCGCTGTGGATTGAGCTCCAGGAGAGCCCAACTCCGCTACAAGCCGAACATTCGTCGGCGAACCGCTCATTCGATCAAGTTGGCGCTTCCATGCGAGGATGGTCCTCGCTTGAAGAAGCGTCGTCAGCAAAGCGTTCCTCGTATCGTCGGGGTAGGGGAGTTCCCAAATCTCGCGGTAGTCCGATTCCAAAGGAATTCGGGCCGCCAGGAGCACCGGTTGAGCATCCTGCAAGGCGCCGCATTCGTCCAGTGCGGCCATCAACGGCTTATGTGCTTCTTCGTTTCGAAGGACAGTACTGACAACACTGGTTTCGAAGACTCGGGCGATCGTCGTCTTGCCGCTGCCGGGAGTGCCACGGATCACGACGAGCCGGTCGTAGAGACTCTTCTCGGACCCAGCCTTCGCCAGATGCACACGAATGGGCTCGGGCGTAACAACGGCGAGGAATGCTTCGTTGTCCCGGAGATACTCGGTCGCGCGTCGCTCGAAAGGATTGAACACTAGGAGTGCCTCTGCCTTCTTCTAAACAGTGGCCTCATCGCAGGCGCTGCCGGCGGTTCGGTTGTCTCATCGCACTCGGCCCACAAGAGCGCAACCGAATTATTGGGCGTGTTGTGCTCCAGGACAAGAGGGAGACCGCACGCACCATATCCGCTCGCTATATTGAGTGATCCCCCAACGCTGGTGTGCCTGTTTTGTATGGAACTGTTGTAGTGGCGTGACATGATCGCAAAGAATTCCGCATCCGTCGCTACGCCGACGCTGAGTGAATCGGAGAGCACAGTCCCAAACGAGAATTTCATTGCAGGGAACCAAGGCCCCGCTAAAACATCCGTCGCTCTTCTGGTCACGAGGTCATCGATATAGCGCTGCGCACGCTCAGTTGCAATGTAATGATGCACATGAATTCTCCAGTCCGGGGCGAAGTACGTGTCGAGCTTGGGCTGGATATTGGCCCAGAACTTTTCCAGTCGTCCCTTCCACTTTGATTTCTTATCGTCGAACCGAATCAGTGTACTGCCCGTGCCAACGAAATCGTCCACAAGGAAGACCATTCTGAACGTCGCGGTCGGATCGTCGAGATCCGTGCGGAGGTCATCGAGAACCTGTTCCCATTTGTCGTCGCTGATTTCGAGGGCTAGAAGCACCTGTTCGTTCGAGACCACGCCCGCGTTGGCGCGACGAAAGGTGTCAATACGAGCTCCGTCGCTCAGCCCAATGAATAAAGACGACCGCAGGAGACGGGAGTATGCCTTCGCGGACTCTTCGTTTGCCCAGACCAAATATGGCTTGATCGCAAGATCTGCGGCGGTCGCTTCGCGTATCGCGGGTTGAAGACGTTCGGGAAAGCACAACTCCACGAGGTGGTTGATTTCCGACGGGGTGAGATAGATCAAGTGATTCTGAACGAAACCATATGCCGTCTCTCTTTCGGACGGATCGAACTGTTGCAGCCACTCTGCGAGCTTTTCTATGAACCTCGCTCCGGCCACGAAGTCTCGGTAGCTATCGTATTTATATCGGGCGAGGATACTCAGACGCGCGAACTCCTCCATAGCCCGATGATTCTCCCATCCCATGACCTGCCCCAGCACGCGTAATCCGAGCTCCTGATTCATTTCGGTAAGGTCACCAGCCGTCTCACATCCATCCCGAAACCTCCCGAGACCTTCTCCAGACACGACAGATAATGGAGCGTCGACTGAGAATGCCGAGAGCCAGCCGGCGCGATGTGCCAGCACGAATCGAGTCGCTGAGAGATGCGGTGCGAGCTCAGGGAAGCGGGTTCCTGGAGCAGATCGAAGTCGTTCCCGGGCCGCTCTCCGCTATCTCCGATACAGAGAAACTTCGCCGCCGGCATGCCATTTTCAAGCGGAGTGAGTTTTGAAACGCCGGGGGCCAGCACATCGACCGAATGCGCGGATGCGACGATGTCTAAGCCGGGAAAGGATTTCGGCGGCAGCAAATCCGACACGAGCTCATGTAAGACCAAAGCCGGAAATCGTGGAGCGGCACTCACGGTGAACTGACTCTGTCGCAGCTCGATCTTCGCTTCGCGAAGATGAGGATGACGGCGGAGCACGTCAATCGCCGGCTTCAAGATCTTGCCGGCGCCGTCCCCTGCCTCAGTGGAGATCTCGACGCTCAAGGGCAACGTTTGCGAGCCATTGTAATAAGCAACCTGAACCAGTCCCCATCTGCTCTTCTTGATTCCTTGACGGAGGTCAGATCCGACGGACTTCCCGCGGCCAGTGACCACAAGGACCGGAAGGCCTTTGCTGAGAAGCGATTCAAGCGCCGTACTTACCTCGCCACTGAGGCCCGTAAAGCGGTTCCGTTCGTCACAAAGCGTCCCATCATAGTCGAGCGCCAGATGACTGAATATCTTTTTCCCGAGCGATTTCGTAAAGGCAGCAAAGTGTCCCTCCCACTCTTCAAGCCTCGACGCATTCCGCAAGACGTCTAGTTCCTGGCGAGACTTTCGAACAATCGAAATTTCTGGAATCGTAACCTTATACGTCTTGGGAGACCAGGCGTTCAGCCGATAGACTCTGCTCCCGTAGCTCGGAACTCCGGGCCGTCCCGGATCAAGGCCCCTCATTTTGCCGAAAACGCCCGTCAGCCGCATGATCGCGACAATCGCCAGGATAGAGCCAAGATGCATTGCCGCAGGCACCCTCATACGGAGAACGGGGATGTGGGTCGGAAGGAGTCGTAATGTCCGAGTTGCCAAAAGTTGGTCATCGCCGATTTCAATCGAGATGATGAGCGTATCGGACGGGTGCTTATCGAGCCAATTGTGCCGTCCATGAGCGAAGTTGCGAAAATCGGCTAACTGAACGCTTGCCAACCCAACCTCGCTAAACTTCGACTCGATATCCACGGCCGCCGGCTTGGACAGCTCGTTGAATAGCACGAGCACATGGCGCCTCAATCCGATCTTGAGGAGCGATTCTTCCAATTCCGCCATCCAACACGTTGCGACCGAACCCGCGGTCCATTCCGCGATGTCTTCCATCTCGGTGCCGAACGCCTTGACGTAAGCGCGAAAAAGCAGGATGACCTGAGCGAGAATCGAGTTCGTCGCGACAAAACCCTCCCCCTCAAACGGTCCCTGAAACCCAAAGTACTCCGTAAACCAATGATTGGCCGAACGTTGGGCCAATGGCGACGACTCGGCACAGCTCAGAATCAATAATTCTTCCGGCTCTTGAGCCACCAAGTGCGAAAAGCACCCGAGCACATCCGGATTTCCGCCGCGCGCGGTAAACATCTGTACTGCGCGCCCCTTGACGCCAGCATGGACGCTACAGAGCGGAGTGGATTCCTCCGCAGCCTTGCCGGTGTAGTGACGATGAAGGACCGCAGCGAAGCTGGCCACGCTCTGGGAGCCGCCGGAACCGATGGCCAATAGGGGGTACGCACCACATCGGGCAATCGCGAGCGCCAAGGGTGCCACGTCGACCGTCGTCGCCCACTCAATCGTGGTCATCAGTTTGTCTAGATCTTGCGCGAACGGCTTTCCCAATGGTGTTCTCCAGCACAATCGAGGCGACTAGGAAGCCAACAAAGCACTTTCTTGAGTCTACCTTTCCGGTCTGAGCAAAACGCCCGCTCAATCATCGTCAGGCGCCAATGCAGAAATTCCGGTCGATTCAGATTATAGCGAACAAAAGGCGAATTTATAATTAGACCTCTTGGTGTTACCCGCTGCCAGGCGTGGTAGGCAACACACGCTCGACCACCTGCGGTGCCGCTTACCATTGCTCCGCCAGACGCGCTTCAAAGCCATGATGGCTTTTATGGAGGCGGCCAGGAATTTTACCCACGACTTGCGCTCGTGAGGCGAAGATCGAACACGCAATGATCTGTCCTTTAGAATCTATGCAACCCGCAGGTGTGACCCGCGCCTTACGTCGGCCCCAGGAACAACTTCATGCCGCATAGCCGCCGCTTTAATCGCTTCAGCATCCGGCTTTGCGTCATGAACCGAGGCCTCAAGAGCCTCTGCGAGGCCTTCGGGCAGGTGCGAGATGATCGTTTCCCAGACAACGCCATCAATCCGCGCCTCGACCTTGCGGTAGGCCATCGGCAACGCTGTCTCGTCGGTTATCCTGACTGAATCCTGACTATTCCTTTGTGCGCGCAAGGTAAATTCACGGCCTTCAATCTTCATGAGGTCACGGCTCATCAGATAGAAAAGAACCATAGATTTCGTCCGGTCAACCTTGTTGGCTGATGCGCGAGCTCGATCGCCGAGCCGCGCCGCTTCCTCCCTGCAATACTGCTCCCGAGCTTCCATCATCCGAACGAAGCGTCCGATCCGATCCACTTTCTCGCTGTGCGCCTGACAAAACTGCCGGAAGCGTTCCAGCAGTTCCTCCGACACTTGCGCGTCAAGGTCGGTCTGCTCTTCAATCTCGTCGAGAAGCCCGTCCAATTCCATATCGATTTCGAATAGCGAATGCGTTTGAGCGATCATCAATCCTCCTTATGCGGTGTCCGTTTCATCTTTCCTTTGGAGCGGGAGAGATGGCCGTCATGCCGCTAAGCGCTGTTCGAGCCATAGAGCCTTGGCGGCATGATACGCAAGGGCGTCGGCGCGACTTTGGACAGGATGTCCGTTGTGGCCCCTGATCCACAGCCACCGGATCTGAAGTCGAGCGTTCAACTGTATCAGTTCTCTCCACAGATCGTGATGCTGCAACTGCCCTCCTCTACAGTTCCGCCACCCTTGGCTTTGCCACCGAAACACAAGTGTGCGCATTCCGTGGAGAGTCGGATCGAAGCTCGATCACGGATCCAGAGGACAGTGGACGAAGGGCCTCGACAGAGGCGAGAAGCTCCATTTCTTCAATGGCCGCCCAAGGTTTTGCGCCGGAGACTTCCCAGCGCCTCTTTCCCTGCATTCCAACGACCGCCCAGCCACCAGGCCCAGGGTTGCCGATCGCGGAGCCGTCCGTAAAAATGCGATACCGATTGCACATGGGCACCTCCGGCGTGGATCGAATCCGTTAGGGATCGAGCCCAACGACTTCTTGGCGCACATCGATGTCAGGGAAAAGGGTTTGCTAGGATGTGTGGGATACGCGCCCGCTACGGGGCTCTTCTCGGATCATCCAGGAGGATGTGCTACGACCTGCTCCGAAACCTCGTCAGACAATCCCGCCACAAATGCTGTAGAACGGAAACGAGATCAGGTCCAAGCCAGGCAGGCCGGCCGTTCTGCCAAGGGGGCGAACGCCTGATTTAGAATCATGCAAACGCGTCGATGATCCCAGGTGTTGCTGTCTCTAGTCGGCCTGGTGCTCGTCGACCTAGAAGGTTGACATAATGGAACAGTCGTTGATTATGGCAGCCGCTGCCGCCATTCAGGAGCTTGACGGATACGAGCCGGAAGAACTCTACGCCGAGCTCGAAATCCGGCGGCGCGCCATCGTAGCCAACCCCAAAGTCGCGGGCAGCTTCGACGTCGCCGGTGAGTATCGATCCGTGGTGGGAGACAGCCTCGAACTTCTCAGCAGCCTCGGGAAGAACTTCTTCGGAAAATTTAGCCGAGATTGCTTTCAACTGGCGTGCGGTGACGATCAGGACTCGGCGGAGATTCGTGGACAGCTGTGGCACGCCTTCACCGATCAATCGAACTTCGCCGTTTTACTGGCTGCGGCCGCTGTAGCCTATGGAGGGTGGTCACCCGCGCTCGCGACGGTGGGCGCGTTGTTGGTGACCAAATTAATCGTGAAGAACGCCAAGGAAGCCTTATGTGAGGAATGGCGGAAAAAGCTCCCTGTCGCGTGAGAGATTTCTTGCGGCGATGACATCTGCCGAGTCGAACGATGACTCGATCGAAAGTGCTCGTCAACTCTCGCTCCTGGGGCAATCCTGGCTGAGCGCTGTCAACGATGGTGTCGAGAGTAATGTTCAGCCTGCAATCGATTGCTTCACCCAAGCGTTGGCGCGATGCAGCAAGGACAGCGATCCCTTTCGCTGGTCGAGCGACCATTATCATCTCGCTGCGGCAGAGTTGTTACGAACTCCTGAATCGGAGGCGGATGTCGAGCGCGCTGTCGTGGAGCTGCGACTGGTCCTCGAATCACCTTCAGGTGCGACCGATGCGATATGGGCGTCAACCCTCGGTGCCCTGTGCGCCGCCCTCCGCAGGAGTGCACTCTTGGGACGTAGGGGCTACAACGAGGTTTTGAATATCTTGCCCCAAGCGGTGAATTCCTGGCGCAAGGTAGGTAGTCCGTCCGGTCTATCCAAGGCTCTTCTAAACGCCGGCAATGCGCAGATCGACGATCCCGCAGGCGATCCACACCGGAACGCCACGCTCGCCTCTAGCTACTTCGAGGAGGCCGTCGATCAAGCCGTCCTAAGCGGCGATGGGAGGCTTGAGGCGGCTTGCCGGATCGCTGCGGCCTCGGCCCTTCGCGATCGCGCCGGATACGAACCTGACGAAGATCTCGCAAAGGCTGCCGGTCATCTTGAGCGCGCAGTGGCCATCTACGAAGCCGCAGGCGAAGCGACGGGATGGGCGGAAGCCGCGGCAACGTTAGCGAGTCTCCAGATCAACGAGCGCGCACGGTACAACAGACTCTCTCAGGAGATGGTCCAACACTGCATCGCCATTCTCAAGGAGGCGCTTCGGTACCTTCCTGCCAGTTCGAACGCCTCCTCACGCGCGAACGCGTTGTTCTATTTAGGGCAGGCTTTGTTGGAAGACGAATCCGAACCGGAACAAAGCTTAAGCCGGGCTTCCCAGGCCTTTGGGAAGTCACGAAAATTGCGGAACCGGCTGGGGGTTGTACTGCATCTGGCATGTGCCGAGGAAGCTGAGGCGAACTCTCTCGCCGATAGGTCCGATCCGGCAGCACACCGCCGAGCCGTGCGTCTTTACCGAAAAGCGATTCGCCGTTTGGGCCAGGATCATCCCCTTGAACGATTCCGAATGGAACGAAACCTCGGATTCGCCGAGATGCAAGTGGGCGCGTGGCGCAGAGCCGCTCGGGCTTTTACGGGTGCTCTCAAGACCGCCGAAGAGTCGGACTTCCTTCACTGGGAACGGCAAGGACTCTTCCGTGAGGGCGACGTCGGTGAGTGTTACTCCTACCGCGCCTACTGTGAGCTTCGATTGGGGCAGGTTGCGCGTGCGCTCGGCACGCTCGAGAGTGCACGACAGATCCGTCTGCCCAGTGGGCAACGTCGTCCGTTCAACCTAAGCGCAGTCCTACGGTCAATCAAGGATGAACTCATCGTCATTCCATTCTTCTGTCCTGTGGGTGCTGCGGCTGTCGTCATCCCACCGGGTACTGGGAAACTGGGTCTCGCCAACGTCTTGGACCTCCCGGGGTTAGACCAATTCAACGCCTCCTTGCACCCCAATCGGTCCCGAGGCCGCGTGGGTTGGTTGCATGCGCTCGCTTCCTGGCGAGGGGACCAATCCGCCGCGTCGTTGGGCACTCGAATGAACTTCCTGGATGAGGTGCTTCAGGAACTCTGGGTGGGCTTTGTAGCGCCCGTTTGCGATCCCTACGCCAGCAGTGGCTTGCGGAAGCTGGTCATCGTTCCTCACGGCGGTTTGCAGATTTTTCCGGTCCACGCCGCCTATCGAGAAGAGGGTGGCAGTCGCCGCTACCTTGCTACTGACTGGAGTGTCCGCTACGTGCCCTCGCTTGAGTCTGTAGCCAAGTCCGCGCACCGGAGTTTACCCCTCCTTGAGCGTCCTCTGGCAGTGGGTTTGGGGCGTTATCGTGACCCTCGTCTGCGCAGGCTCGCGTTGGCAGAAGCTGAGGCCTGGACCGTAACGGCCTCTTTCCCCTCCGCCCAGAACGCCATGCGGTTGCATGGATCGGATGCAACCGTCGGGCGGCTGCTCGAATGCCTCCCGAAAGCGGATACCCTCCACTTCGCCTGTCATGCGACCTGGAATCCCGATCCAGAACGGTGTGCCCTGCAACTCTGGGCTGATCGTTCCGGCGCTAGAGAGGAGCTGACGACCGTGCGAATGGAGAAGGAAATTGATCTTTCGAGTGTGCGGCTCGCCGTGCTCTCGGCTTGCGAGTCAGGCGTTCTTGAACATGCCTTCGCACCCGAAGAGGCTGCCGGACTCCCTGGCGCAATCTTACATGCGGGCTGCCATGGCGTCATCAGCAGCCTTTGGGCTGTCCACGATCTGGCGGCCTTTCTGCTATGGTCGCATTTCTATCAGGAACTGCGGCGACCGAGCATGCCGGAGGAGGCGCTGAGGAACGCGCAGCAATGGCTGCGCACCCTAACCGTCATGGAGCTTAGCAGTATCCACTCGCGGTTTCCCGACTTCGAGAAGGTAGTGCAGGCAAGGGTGGCTGCTACTGTTGAGGGACTCGCGGCGAGACAGAAGCCATTCTCCCACCCGCAACTGTGGGCTCCTTTCATTCATTTCGGAGACTGATCGCGGGTCCAAGGAAGGGCGATGGGGACCCGCGAAGACAACCTCCAGCGCGTGGACCTTTTCCAAGACGGGTCAGGCCGCCTGCATGGGAATAACTTCTCCAAAAGGGGCATGTCTCCCTCCAGTCGAAGCCCAAAGGACCGGGTAGGACGGAGCCGATGCCGGAAAGCTCCCGTACAAGTCCGTGAGAAAGACCAACGTCTGCGGCACAATCCCATGCTCGTCGAGCCAGTCGAAGCACGGACCAAACTCGGTACCGCCGCCCCCTGCCGGCTGAAGGTCCACTCGTTGACCTGCTTCGAAGGTATCTACCCTTTGCACGACCGCGTCGAAGTAGAGGACATACACGCGGTCGGGCCGCTGGCCTTCGAGGATGGAGTGAATCTCAGCTTCAAAGAGGCTAAGCTGCCGGCCGTTGACCGAGCCAGAGCAGTCGACAGCGATCGCGACCTCACCGACGCCCTCCCGTATCACCCCCGGCAGATAGAGACCTGCCCAGATGTGTCTGCGGTTCGGCCGCATCCAGCTATAGTCGGCCGGAGTTGTCTCGGACCAGAGCCGACGCAGCATCTCCCGCCAATCGACGGCGGCCTCAGCGGCTCCCTCTAGTGTTCGGCCCAAGCCAGCCGGAACTTTTCCGGCCTGCTTGGCGAGCGTCACTGCCTGGTTGACCGCGACACTCCATTCCCTCGCCTGCTCCTCGGTCCCTGGAGTTTCGTCATCCGGAGGAGGGGCATCGAGAACTTGTCCAATGCCGCCCTCGGTAACCGGTGCCGACGGCGCATTCGATTCGCTCGGCAATGCCGGCCCGTCTCCCATCCCGGCGACGGGATCACCCTCATCTCCAGCCTGGGGTTCCGCCTCCGTTGCCAACGTGTTGTAGATTTGCTCGGCACTCATCTCGCGAAAGCGATCGTCGAGGAGAACGCCCTCGGGCAGGCTGAGGCCTGCATCGACCAGCAAGGGATTGATGGCGTAGTCGCAGGCCTCGTTCCACCGCCTGGGATCGCGCCCGGAGCGGCGTACATGGTGGTGCAGCGCAGGGTGCATGACTTCATGGGCGAGCACACCACAGAGCGTTGCCCCGTTTAGATTGCCAACGAAATCGGGATTGTAATAAAGCGACACGCCGTCGGTCGCCATCGTCGCAATCGAACGGCTCTCCTGCCCCTTCAAACGAAATAATAGCGAGCCGAAGAAAGGGTGGTCCAGAAGGAGCGCGGTGCGCGCCTTCTGGATGCGGAGTTCGGTGGTTGTCATGGCTCTCATGCGGCAGGCGCCTCCATATAAGCGGACATGTGGGCGAAGATGCTCTCTACCGTCGGGACTTCTCCGGCCTCAGTCGGGATCGCCGCCTCCCGATCCCGTAGCACTCCATCCATTTGCGCGACGATGTCCGCTGCATCGCTCGCGGCAGTGACGCGGAGGAGATCGTGCTTCTTGAGGTCATGGGCGGTATGGTTGCACAGCCGCTGCCGGATCTGCTCCGCGAAGCGGTTCAGATCGGCATCCCCATTGACATTGAGGCGGGGAAGTATCTCCACCAGATCGAAGACATTGGTGACAAGCGAAGCGTGGAAGCGCGATTCGGGCTCGTTCAGGCGGTCCACCATGTGGGAGACAACCTCCCGGAGTCGCTTCCAGAGGTCTTCGGTTCCGCGCGTCAGCGACTGCCGGACATTGGCATCGATCTCGCGCGAAACCCGAGCCTGCTCCTCCACCGACATCTGTACGCGGAAGTCCGCGCCGGAAGGAATGGGCAGGATTTCGAGCTTGACCCCGAACTTCTCCCGCAGTTTGCCGGCTGCCGGATAGTCCTCTTCCCGAAAGAGCCCATTCAGCTCGGGGCGGACCTGGTCGATGTACTGCGGATAGACGGCCAGAAAGCTCTCGATTCCCTGCTCGAAGGCGGTCTCAAACTCACGCATCCGTGTCATGAGCTCGAAATAGAAGTTCGATGGCAAGAGACGAAATCCCTCATCCGACCAGGGCAACGTGATCCGATAGAAGTATTGCCGTATCTGCCCTGCCAAGGTGCGAAGATCGTCGAGCCTGTCGGCGCCGCGCAAGAGCTGTTTGTTATACCTGCCGGCCCCCTGATGCGCTCCATGCTGGCTGGCGACATCGCGGCTGATCTTGCGGTCGTGTTTGACTGCCGTCCAGATGCTGATGTGGACTGCGGCGAGCATTGCACGTTCGGTAATCATTGCAGCACCTCTCTGTGCTCCACTCCGAAGCGAATGAACTCCGGCGTGTGGGTAATGGCGGTATCGCGCGCCGCCGCATCCCGGACGGCCATCACGCGCATCTCGGTTGGCATGCGGTCGAGATACGTGAGCCCTCGCGCAACCGAGTTGTCGGTCATGACGCGGCCAAGCGCCGTCGCGATCGCGATCTGCGCCGAGGACTCCGAGGGAACCCGCGCCGTGTCCGGGTCAAGAAGGATCTCGTCGATCGAAGGAAGCTGGCGAAATAGGCGAAGGAAGGCGACTAATTCGGAGGTCGCGGCCGCTCCGACCGTCCCGTCGAGCAGTTGAGCCTCGAACTCGCTAGCCCCCGATAGGAAGGCGGTCTTCTGCCGGCGCGCAATGCCGCTGAGAACATTCGAGGCCATCTCCCAGGAACGAGGGGTGGGCCATGCGTTGGCATCCGATGTCGTGTCGGCGCTATGGAGCAACTCCGGCTTGAATCGAAGAAATGCGACGATCTCCGGCCGCACGCCAGCGTGGATCGCCCACTTGCACCAGTCGTCAAGGTCCGCTTCAAGATCAAGGTGAACGAATCGATTCCGCAAGGGGCGTGGCATCGCAAAGTGAACGCCTCGCTCGGAGGCCGGATTCCCCGCCGCGATGACGACCCACCCTTCGGGTAGAACGTATTCTCCGAGCTTGCGGTCGAGCACCAGCTGGTAGCAGCCGGCCTGCGTCATCTGCGGCGCAGAGGTCAGTTCATCAAGAAAGAGGATGCCCTTGCCCGAGCTTGGGAGAAACTTCGGCGGAACCCATTCGGTCTGGTCCGCTGTGATTCGCGGCAGACCCCGAAGATCGACTGGGTCGAGTTGAACCGCACGCAAGTCGAGAAAGGCGCAGCTCAAATCGTTGGCGACCTGGGAGACGATCTGCGACTTCCCGACGCCGCACGCGCCCCATATATGCAGGGGCACACGCTCGCCAATAAGCGCATGGAGCGCTTCATAGAGCTTGGATGGTTTCATGAATAGTCCTTACGGTGGAGGTGGAGTGGGCTGGCGGCGCATTCATGCACTGTCAGGAAATCTTGAGACGACTTCGCCGTGGTCCGAGCAATAGCCCCTCGCCAACTTTGAGTGAGCACATCTCCAGAGTGGCTTGGGATAAACTGGTTCGCATGAACTCACGAAGCCTCTCGATACAAGCCCCTAAACAGTTCATCGAGTCGCTCATCCAGATGGAAATCGAGGGCGTCAGGAGCGGCCTGCCCGTCCCTGCGAGCAGCACAGTGGATCTTCTCGATGCGCCCATGAATCGGAAGAAACTCGTCGGCCATCTTCAAGTCGTCACGCTTCTCTTGAGCACCGCGACCGCAGGCGTCAAGCTCGCCGAAGAAGTAGGGAAGTTCCTTAAGGACAATCCCGGAATCGTCATTACGATCCGGGACGCTATCACCGGCACTTCAGTGGGGAAGTTTGACAGCAACACCCCTCCGGCGAAGCTGGTCGAACTCCTGAAGATATGATCACTGTCCTTGCATTGGACCCAACTTCACTCACGCTCAATGTTGAACTGAGTTTTCTAGCGGCGACCAGCAACGGCGAAGGTTTGCTGGAAGTATTCCAGCATGCCTATGACGGGAATATTGAGGCGCTACAGCAATCGCTGCGTGGAATCGAAGAACAGTCCTTCAGGGCTCGGGCGGCCCATTTCGCCACATGCGTATGGCACGAAAAGAGACATTTTCTCGATTTCTTGTTGACGAATTACGGTGCGTTGCGAATACGACAATACTTCGCGATCTATGACGACTATTACCGGATAATTGCCGGAGCTCGGCAAAACGGCAATGTTCTTTGGGCGCCGCTGACGGTTTATCTCGACGAGATCCATCGCGAGTTGAAAGGGATTCCTCTTGCGTGGCCGAAGGGTGTCGCTGAGATGATCTCGGCGTCGAGTCGCCTGTTCTCGAATGATCAAGAGCCCGTCCAAGGCAGCGCCGGGGGATCCATTGACTTCGGTGGGGAAGCTCAATTCGAGGCGCTTGCCTGGATCTTTCAAGTTGGAGTATCTCCGATTCTTCTCGGACAGGATCTCGCCATCGCGGCGCAACAGGACTTAACCCTTTTCGGTTCCGAGCAGCTTCGATACCGTTGGGTGGAGCATCTCGCCCGGTCCCTCGGAATCGTACCCAAGGCGGTTGACGATGAAGTTGCTTTCATGGACATCTCGTTTATCGCGCCTCTGCTCTATGCAAGTCTCCAGGTACGAGCTTTCGGTCAAACCAA